>PJUA01000172.1_pt1 | contig 56986 bp, 39 predicted proteins | sample 1512151 | NCBI WGS metagenome assembly PJUA01 (sample SAMN08177678, study PRJNA422409) | Soil metagenome, whole genome shotgun sequencing project. | isolation source: Soil enriched on filter paper: beechwood xylan treatment | place: USA: Madison | collected 2015-01-15
ATCGGGCAAGTCGGCACGTATCAAGGAAAAGCTGCCCAGCCGCGCTGCAAAGGCTGCTGCTGCCGAGTAATCGGTTGCATGTTGATGCGTCAGGAAAAGGGGTGTCTCGCGACACCCCTTTTTCGTTTCCGTCAGTTGCATTGCATTCTTCGTTGAATTCCGATTAACAGATCTCAGATCAAGCGAGCACATCGTGGCCAGTTTCGATCCCGTCAACCTGCCGGTGGATGCCGTCGCCGGCGAAAGCGCCCTGGAAGCGGCGCGCCTGAACGCCGACTGGCTGCGCCAGCGCTTTGCCACACCGCCGCGCTGGGAACCCGAGCACAGCGGCGACCAGTTGGCACGCATGGCCGAGACCAAGGGCCGCTTCCGGCTGGCTTCGGTGTTGATTCCGATCGTGCTGCGGGAAGAGGGGATGACGGTACTCTTCACGCGCCGCACAGCTGACCTGAAGGATCATGCAGGCCAGATCAGCTTCCCCGGCGGTCGTCGCGAAGACTATGACGGCTCGGCCATCGAGACCGCCTTGCGCGAGACCGAGGAAGAAATCGGCCTGGCCCGCCAGTACGTCGAAGTCATCGGCTCCCTGCCGGACTACTTCACCGGCACCGGCTATCGTGTCACCCCCGTGGCCGGCCTGATCCAGCCACCGTTCGAAGCAGTCGGCGACCCGCGTGAAGTGGCGGAGATCTTCGAGGTGCCGCTGGCCTTCCTCATGGATGGCGTGAACCATCAGCGCCGTTCGGTGGAACTGCCCGCGCCCGTCGGGCGCCGCAGCTTCTATACGATGCCCTACGACCGTTATTTCATCTGGGGCGCGACGGCAGGGATGCTGCGCAATCTGTTCCATTTCCTGCGTAGCTGAACTGTCCGCTACCTTTGGTTGTCACTCTGTATCGAATAAGATACGCAAAGTCGTTGTTGATGTTCAAACACGTAAATATTGATGACATTGCGAGCTTGATTCTCGTCAACAAATCAATTGTTTGATTCCCATCTTGCACTGCGCTATCGTACGGGCTACAGAGACACCTAAGGCTGCTTGATGACATTTCTATCCATTCTCTTTGCGCTGTTAATCGAACAACTCAAACCACTGCGTGCGGACAATCCGGTTTATGCATCCATCAAGTCTTTCGCGGCCACGATAGAGGGCTGGTTCAACGCCGGCCACGTTCATCACGGCCGACTGGGCTGGGTGGTGATGGTCGGTGCGCTGACCGTGCCGGTAGCGCTGGTGTACTGGTTGCTGCTGCATGTGAGCCTGGTGGCGGCGTTCGCCTGGAACGTGCTGGTGGTCTACATGACCCTGGGCTTCCGTCATTACAGTCATTACTTCACTTCCATCCAGCTCGCCCTGAACACGGGCGACGAGATGACTGCCCGCACCCTGCTGGCCGAATGGACCAAGCTGGATACCGCCGGCATGGACGTCAGCGAGATTTCGCGTATCGCCTCCGAGCGCGCCCTGATCACCACGCATCGCCATGTGTTTGGCGTGTTCTTCTGGTTCCTGATGCCGGTCGGCCCGGCACTGGCGGTGATGTATCGCGTCGCCGAATATCTCTCGCGCGCCTGGAACGAGCCCGATCACATGAAGTTCGAGGCCTTCGGCCGCTTCGCTGCCCAGGCGTTCTACTGGATCGACTGGATTCCGGCCCGCCTGACCGCCTCCGCCTTTGCCGTGGTGGGTAACTTCGAGGATGCCATCTACGCCTGGCGCAACTTCGCCAACCGCTGGGAGGACGAGGCCGCCGGCATCATCCTGGCCGCCGGTGGTGGCGCCATGGGCGTGCGCTTCGGCACCGAGAATCAGGCTGCAGCCGGCATCATCCTGCCGGCCGATGCGGCCACGGTCGATTCCATGCCCGAGGAAACCGACGGCCTGCCCGGCGACACACCGTCCCCGCGCACCCTGCAGAGCACCGTGGGCCTGGTCTGGCGTGCCTTGTTGCTGTGGATGTTCCTGTTGCTGCTGCTGTCGGTCGCGGTCTGGATGGGCTAGTTCTTTTGTATGTAGACGAGCGGGCGGTGGCCCGCTTCGTTTTTTGGGGGACGTAATTCCCGCCAACCCGGTATACTTCCGGATTCACATCACCAAGATCGCATCCCGCCCGGCAGCAGCTCAGCCCGGGCCAGGAACGAGCGACGCGCAGGGCCAGGCAAGGCAGAATGGCTGGAGGCGAGGAGACCGGTAGAAGCCAAGTCTTCTATAAGATATAATACTCAACACCGCAGGCACCTCCGCGACAAGTCGTGCAGGCACCGCGGAATCCAGGGCTCGGGTCTCACCAGGACCGGGGCATTCGGTTGCAAGCGCTATAGAAGAACTGCACGTATGGCTGATCCCATCAAACCCGCAAACGCACCGGCCAAAGAATTCATCATCCTGGGCAAGACCTCGGATGGCCGGCAGTTCCGCCCCAGCGACTGGGCGGAGCGCCTGTGCGGCGTGATGTCGTGTTTCCGTCCGGAAGGCAGTGGCGGGCGCAACGCACACCTGAAGTATTCTCCCTACGTCTTGCCGACCCACATCGACGGCGTGCGCTCGGTGGTGGTCAACGAAGCCCTGCGCGAGCTGGAACCGCTGGCGTATCACTTCGTGGTCAACTTCGCCAAGGACAACGACCTGCAGGTGATCGAAGCCTGTGTCCTGCCTGACCCTCCCAGGGAAAACAAGGCGCCCTGAGCCTTGTCATTCCCGCCGGGCGGTTTGTATCGCCCGGGCAATACCCCGCCAGCTTCATGCCGCCCCTGCAGGCGGTCCCGCCAGCAGTTACACTAGAACTTACCGTCTTCACTTCCCGCGCTCAGCCGGACACATCAGCCAGCGCCAGCGGGATCACCTGGCCGCACGCGGCCGCCTAATCACGGAGAAGAAGCATCATGAACCACCGCATGGAGCGCGACACCTTTGGCCTGATCGAAGTCCCGGCCGACCGCCTGTGGGGCGCGCAGACCGAACGTTCGCTGCACCACTTCCACATTTCCACCGAACGCATGCCAGCCGAGCTGATCGTGGCACTGGCTGCCGTCAAGCGCGCCTGTGCCAGCGTCAATCGCGATCTGGGCAAGCTGGAGGGCAAGAAGGCCGAGGCCATCATCGCTGCCGCTGATGAAGTGATCGCCGGCAAGCATCCGCTGGAATTCCCGCTGTCGGTCTGGCAGACCGGCTCCGGCACCCAGAGCAACATGAACATGAACGAGGTGCTGGCCAACCGCGCCTCCGAGCTGTTGGGTGGCGTACGTGGCGAAGACCGCCTGATCCACCCCAATGACGACGTCAACCGCGGCCAGTCCTCCAACGACATCTTTCCGACCGCCATGCACGTGGCCGCCTGCATGGCCGTGGCGACCCACCTGATTCCCTCGCTGCACAAGCTGCGCGGCACCCTGGCGGAGAAATCCAGCCAGTTCGCCGACATCGTCAAGATCGGCCGCACCCACCTGCAGGACGCCACTCCGCTGACCCTGGGCCAGGAGTTCTCCGGCTACGTGGCCCAGCTGGAACATGCGGAGTCGGCTGTCATCGCTACCCTCAATGCCATCTCCGAACTGGCCGCCGGCGGCACGGCGGTCGGCACGGGCCTGAATGCCCACCCCGAATTCGGCGAGCGCGTGGCAGCCGAGCTGGCCAAGTTCTTCGGCTTCCCCTTCAAGACCGCGCCCAACAAGTTCGCCGCACTGGCCGGCCATGATGCCCTGGTGGCGTCGCATGGCGGCCTGAAGACGCTGGCCGCGGCGATGATGAAGATTGCCAACGACGTCCGCTGGCTGGCGTCCGGCCCGCGCTCGGGCCTGGGTGAGATCACCATCCCCGAGAATGAGCCGGGCAGTTCCATCATGCCGGGCAAGGTCAACCCGACCCAGTGCGAAGCCATGACCATGCTCTGCGCCCAGGTCTTCGGCAACGATGTTGCCTTGAACATCGGTGGCGCCAGCGGCAACTTCGAGCTCAACGTCTTCAAGCCGGTGATCATCCATAACTTCCTGCAGAGCGTGCGCCTGCTGGCTGACGGCATGGCCAGTTTCGAGGAGCACTGCGCCCGCGGCATCGAGGCCAACCGCAGCCGCATCGGCGAACTGATGGAAAAGTCGCTCATGCTGGTGACCGCCCTGGCACCGCACATCGGCTACGACAAGGCCGCCAAGATCGCCAAGCAGGCGCATCACGACGGCACAACCCTGAAGCAGGCCGCGTTGGCCCTGGGCTATGTCACTGAAGAGCAGTTCGTGGAGTGGATCAAGCCGGAGCAGATGACGCGGCCGGGTTGAGACCGGGATAAGACGAAATACAGCCAAATATGGCTGAAGCGAGAAGTCGGCAAGGAGGGCAGAGCGAAGCTTCTGCCCTCCTTCGTCTTTGCAGGGCATCGAATGTGGACTAACCGGGATATGTCTGGCTAGTCGCTGAAGAAATGGCCAAGTATGTATGCTGACGCACTAGAAACTGAAGCAAGGCTCGTCATTGACGCTTTTGCCGTCTCGCACCTCGTATTCGCACGCTGGCAGGTCACGCCCTGGGCCTTTGAGTCGGGTGACAGACCGCCTCACCACCTGGGCGGAGTCGACATCGAGGGCTCTATCGAGAAGCTGATCGTGCAACCGGAGCTTGCAGGTCCTGTAGGAATAGCGATTGATGATTTGTTCGCTCGCGCTCGAATAAGTCACTTCAATCAGCAGCCGTGTTTTTTCATCGAAGTCCAGCCGACCATATTTCCCTATCAGGCAGCCGTTGCCCGGACTAACGTCGTAGTAGGCAACGGCGGGTATTCTCCCGCGTTCGTCCAAGCTCAGAGCGAGTATCGCTTGATCCCCCCATTTCGCGCCTGCAATAGAAAATGAATGGCGATAGGCGCCGGGCGTCGGAAGCCTGAGCCTTCTTATGCCGCTGCCGACCCTGATGTCAACGCTCATCACGTAATCGGCATTCGTTTTCATACCGACAAGCTTGAAGCTTTCTTCCTCCTTGGCATGTGTGGACAAGGCGATGGTCAGCGCCAAGGCTGGAGCAAGGAAATGGAATAGTTTTTTCACGTTGTACTCAGCTCAACAGTATCTTCTTCACCCAGTGGAATTTTTGTAGCCGGTCCTCGTTACTCAAAGGGGGAAATTCAGGAAGATTTCTTCGCGCCGGGCCTCGATTGATGGTTGGTCTGCCCGGATCCGTAGAGGAGGATGGCTTGGAAATCGGGAGATCTTATGAGAGCGGGGTAGTGCCCAAGTCTTTCGGCGGCAAAGAAGTCCGCGTGGCTCGAAGTTTTACTGCGGTGACCGGCGTATTTATTACCTAATCGTCTTCCGATGTGCGACCGCCTGCTGACATCTTGTCGCCTGGAAACCAGGGCTTCCAACGGATTGCAAAGCCTTTTCAACCCCATGTATATCAATATTGATTAGGGTTACGAATTGAAACATCTCAAGATTTAAGACCAGCCCCGGCGTATATTGCTTTCATGCGCCAGATGCGTCTGCAAGCCGCGCCCGACAAGGAGTTTCGGGCGATCGGGGAAAGCGGCGGCGATGTCATCGGCGATAATTCCAGACATTCAGAGACACTCCCAAAGGCAATAACATGAAGAAAATAGCGGCAATCGGCGTCTGCGGCGTGCTGGCGGTGGCCGGCCTGGTGGCTAGCGCGTCGGTGTATGCGCATGGGCGCTTCTATGGCGGCGTGGTGATCGGCGGGCCGATCTGGGTGCCGCCGCCGGTCTACTATCCGCCTCCGGTCTATGTGGAACGGGTGCCGGCACCGGTCTACGTGGAGCCGCCGCGCCAGGATTACTGGTACTACTGCCAGGAATCCAAGGCGTATTACCCCTATGTCCAGAACTGCCCCAGTCCCTGGATGAAGGTGGTTCCCAATACCCCCGCCGTTCCCGGCGGTCCGCCGCCGCAATAGCCTGGCGATCGGGTCGCGCAGGCCGTTCTCAGATGCTCTGCGCTATAGCAATACCTTCACAGATAAAGGAATCAACGTGAAACCCATCTACAAGACCGCCGCTACCGTCACCGCCGTCGGCGCCATGCTGGCGCTCGGTGGTTGCGTCAGCGTGCCGACCGGACCGTCCGTGATGGCGATGCCGGGCAAGGACAAGAGTTACGAGCAATTCCGTGCCGACCAGCAGCAATGTCAGCAGTACGCCCAGGACGCCATTGGCGGGCAGGCGGCGCAGACCCAGAACAATGCGGCCAATAGCGCCGCGGTCGGGACCGCCGTGGGTGCGGTGGCCGGCGCACTGATCGGCGCGGCTTCCGGCAATGCCGGTGCCGGGGCGGCCATCGGTGCCGGTGGTGGTCTGCTGGTGGGCAGCGCAGCCGGCAGCAACGCGGCTGCGGGCGGCAATTATTCGATGCAGCAGCGCTATGACATGACCTATACCCAGTGCATGTACAGCAAGGGCAACCAGGTGCAGCAGCCGGTCCAGACCACCACCGTCTATACCTACCACCCGCGCTACTACTACGCTCCGCCGCCGCCTCCGGGCTACTATGGTCCGCCGCCGACGTATTACGGCCCGCCGCCGGGTGCATATTGAGCACGCAGGATGGTGAAGAAATCAAACCGCATCCCCGGATGCGGTTTTTTCTTATGCAACGCAACATGGCTGCCCGCCAGTGCTATACTCGCCGCCATGCTTTTCCGAACCCAACTTCCGAAAACCCAGCATTGGTGGCGCGCCTGATCTTGGCGGCCCGTTTTCACACAGCTTGACCATGTGATGCCGCCGGTTCCGGCGGCATGTTTTTTTCAGCTTCGGACCGGCGGCATTCCAGACAGATTAACGATCAGGAATGACCATGTCTTCGAATGCCACTAGTTCCGCCTCCAGCACGACCTCCGCTTCCACCTTGCCCGTGGTCCTTACCGGCGACCGTCCTACCGGTCCGCTGCATCTGGGTCACTATATCGGCTCGCTCAAGTCGCGCGTGGCGCTGCAGGAGACTTCGCGCCAGTTCCTGCTGCTGGCCGACACGCAGGCCATGACCGACAACGTCGGTCGCCACCAGAAGGTCACCGACAACGTGTTGGAGGTGGCGCTGGACTACCTGGCCGTGGGCATCGATCCCGAGAAATCGACCATCTTCATCCAGTCCCAGGTGCGCGAGCTCTACGAACTGTCGATGGTGTTGCTGAACCTGGTGACGGTGTCGCGCCTGGAGCGCAATCCCACCATCAAGGAAGAGATCCGCCTGCGCGGCTTCGAGCGCGATATTCCGGCTGGTTTCCTGACCTATCCGGTCAGCCAGGCGGCGGACATCACCGCCTTCAAGGGGCAACTGGTGCCGGTGGGCAGCGACCAGTTGCCGATGATCGAGCAGACCAACGAACTGGTGCGCAAATTCAACGCCACCGTCGATCGTGAGGTGCTGGTGGAATGCAAGGAAGTGCTCTCCGAAACCGGGCGCCTGCCCGGCATCGACGGCAAGGCCAAGATGAGCAAGTCGCTGGGCAATTCCATCGCCCTGGGGGCGACGCCGGCCGAGATCAAGCAGGCCGTGCACCGCATGTACACCGACCCGAATCACCTGCGCGTGGACGATCCGGGTCAGGTCGAGGGCAATGTGGTCTTCACCTTCTTGGATGCCTTCGACCCCGACCGCGATGCCGTGGCCGAGTTGAAGGCCCACTACACCCGCGGTGGTCTGGGCGACAGCGTGGTCAAGCGTCGGCTGGAAGGCATCCTGCAGGAATTGCTGGAGCCTATCCGCACCCGTCGCGAAGAGTTCGCCAAGGACCGTGGCGAAGTGCTGGCCATCCTCAAGCGCGGTACCGAGCGCGCCAGCGCTGTGGCCGCGCAGACCATGTCGGAAGTCAATGCCGCGCTGGGCCTGAACTACTTCGGCTAAGGCGCCCAGGCGACCGCCTGCAGAAAACGAGACCGCCGCTTCCCGGCCAGGGGAGCGGCGGTTTTTTCATGCCTGCGGAAGAGTTCAGCGTGCCTTGGCCGGTGTCATCTGCGGCAGTTCCAGCAAGACTTCCAGCCCGCCTTCAGCCAGATTGCGCAGGCGCAGCTGGCCATGATGGTTCTCGGCGATATTGAGCGCGATGGTCAGGCCCAGCCCGGTGCCACCGGTATCGCGCGAACGCGAGGTTTCCAGCCGATAGAAGGGTTCGAAGACTGCCTCCAGCTCGGCATCGGGGATGCCCGGCCCTTGGTCGCGGATACGGATGGCGATCTTCTGTTGCTCCAGGGCGATGCTGACCCGTGCCTGTCGGCCGTACTTGCAGGCATTGTCGATCAGGTTGGTCAGGCAGCGCCGCAGCGCCCCCGGCTGGGCCATCACGAAGGCGCGGGTGCTGCCTTGCAGGCTCACGTCCTGGCCGGCGTCGGCGGCATCGGCACAGACGCTGTCGAGCAGGGAGTCGATATCCAGGGCTTGTATCTTCTCCGAGGAATCCATGCTGCGCGCCAGGTCCAGCCCCTCGCGCACCATGCCGTGCATCACGCCCAGATCGTCGATCAGCTTTTGCTGCAGTTCGGCGTCGGTGACCTTTTCCAGGCGCAGGCGCATGCGCGTCAGCGGCGTCTGCAGGTCGTGGGTGATGGCCGCCAGCATGTGGGTGCGATGCTGGATCTGGCGCCGGATGCGGCCCTGCATGGCATTGAAGGCATGTGCCGCCTGGCGGATTTCGGTGGGGCCGGTCTCGGCCAGCGGCGCATGGTCGATGTCGCTGCCCAGGCGCGATGCGGCCTGGGCCAGTTGGCGGATCGGGCGGGTCGCCATGCGCGCCACCAGCCAGGCCAGCATCGCGATCAGCGCCAGGAACAGCAGGATGTACTGCAGGCCGAACGGGCCACCCGGTCCGCCGCGGCCGCGCAGGGCAGGGGGCTCGCCCGGCTGGTGCAGGCGCAGGCGCATCAGGGCCTGGTCGTGCAGGCTCACATAGATTACGCGGCAGGTATCGCGGCGCGGTGCGTGGGCATCATCGGCCCGCAAGGGCGGGCATTCGCTTTCGCGCTGGACGGCGATCTTGCGATCCTCCCCCAGACGCGACTGCAGCATCTCGATGAGCGGGCTGGTGCTGGCGTTGGGACCGATGGCGTCATTCATGTCGTCCACCATGCGCGCCTCGAAACCGAAGTTGGTGGCGGCCTGCAGCACGATGGGACGTTGCGGCGGCGGGATGTCGTCCACCGCCTGGACGATCTGTTCCACGCGGTCGGCCAGATGCTGGAAGCGCAGTTCGCGCAAGGTGCTGCGGCGCTCGTTGCCAGACAACCAGGTGGTGGCCATGACCGCCACCACGATGCCCGCCAGCAGCAGGAAGAAGATGCGGTTGCCGATGGAGCCCAGGAAATCCTTCATGCCGGCCGGCCTGCACCTTCCGCGCTGACCGTGGTGGCCAGCACATAACCCTCGTTGCGCACGGTCTTGATGATGGTGGGCGTGCGCGCATCGTCACCCAGCTTCTGGCGCAGGCGGCTGATCTGGATATCCACGGAGCGGTCGAAGGGATCGGATTCGCGGCCCTGGGTCAGCTCCAGCAACTGGTCGCGGTTGAGCACCCGGTTGGGATGATCCAGGAACACCTTCAGCAGCCGGAACTCCGCCCCCGACAGGGCCACCACCACGCCATCGCGGTTCACCAGGTGGCGCGCCGTCAGGTCCAGCGTCCAGCCGGCAAAGCGCATGGTGGCCACGTCCGGCTGGGCCATGTTGGGCGGCAGCGCCTGGGTACGGCGCAGCACGCTGCGGATGCGGGCGAACAGCTCACGCGGCTCGAAGGGCTTGGCCAGATAGTCGTCGGCGCCCATTTCCAGGCCCAGGATGCGGTCCAGCGGCTCGCCGCGCGCGGTCAGCATGATCACCGGCACCGATGAGCTGGCGCGCAGGTTGCGACAGAGTGTCAGGCCGTCTTCCCCGGGCAGGGTCAGGTCCAGCACGATCAGGTCCACCCGCGACTCTTCCAGCACCCGTCGCATCTCGCTGCCATTGGTGGCGGTCAGGGTGCGCAGGCCGTTGCTGTCCAGGTATTCGGCCAGCAGGGTGCGGATGTCGCGGTCGTCATCGACGACGAGGATGTGAGTATTTGTATCCATGGGACGCATTATGCCGAACTTGTCCGTACGTGCAGGATGGATTTGTATCGGGTCTTTACAAGGAGGGGGGGGGAAATAAAACGATACCTGGGAGGCCTGCGGATATACAAAACGATACAAATGACGGCACAGCGGAAAAATCGCCGATACACGCCGCCGGTTTAATGGGAACCGTGCCAAGACAGCACTTCGCTGTATGACAGTACAAGCGCAGTACAAGCACAGTACCAAGCGCAAGACCCACTGAAAGGAGCAACACATGTTGACATTCAAGAACCGTATCCTGGCCGGCATCGCCGCCGTAAGCATCAGCGCCGTGACCCTGTCGGCCTTCGCCCAGATGCCCCCGGGCGGCCCGCAAGGCCACGCCCCGAGCCCGGAACAGATCGCCAAGTTCGAGCAGATGCGCGCCAAGCACCAGGCCCAGCTGCACGACAAGCTCAAGATCACCGCCGCCCAGGAAGCCGGCTGGAAGCTGTTCCTGGACAAGACCAAGCCGGCCCCGTTTGACCGTGCCGCCCGTCCCAACAAGGAAGAATGGGCCAAGCTGTCCACCCCGGAACGTCTGGACAAGCAGCTGGACATGATGCGCAAGCGCGAATCCTTCGCCGAACAGCGTATCGCCGCCACCAAGGAGTTCTACGCCACCCTGTCGCCGGAGCAGCAGAAGACCTTCGACGCCGAGTTCGCCAAGATGCAGCACCATCGCTGGGAACAGATGCATCACGGCCAGCGTGGCGAGCACAAGGGCCCGCCGCGTGACGGCAAGCCCGCTCCCGACGCTCCGGCCAGGTAAGGCACACGGCAGCATTCGCCCGTGCGTTACAAGTGCGGGCGTTTTCCACCCCGACAGCCTTGCGCTTGACCCGCAAGGCTGTTCTCATTGGCGCGGCCGGCAATAGCTGGGTACACTGCGTGCCAGCCGATGCAGGTGGCGTGCGTGGTTGCAGAGTTGCAAGCCGCCCAGGAGAGAATAGCGGAAGGCGGCCGCAGACGGCCGGATACGGCCGGATGCGGCAGGATGGACCGCCTTCCCTTATGCTCTTGCCTTTGCGTGACCGGATAACGGCACGCCGACGCGATGGCAGAGCGCTGCATCGACTTCCCATGAGACAAGGCCGCCTGGTGGCGGCCTGCATACGTGATCGGTTTACTGGTTTCCCTGACATGACAAATACTCCCAATCCCGGCCAGCCATCTCCTTCCCCATCTCCTTCTCCCTCGCGTTCCCGTGGCAGTATCCTGCGACGCTGGTGGTTCTGGGTCCTGGTGGCCGCGCTGGCCGCCGGTGGCGGCTACAAATACTGGTCCAAGAAGAAGGCCGAGCAGGAGCAGATGAGTGCCATGGGTGGTCCCGGTGGCCCCGGGGGCCGTCCAGGTGCTGGCGGTCCGGGCGCCCGTCGCCCGGGTGCCGGCGCCTTCGCTGGCCAGACCATGCCGGTCGGGGTGGCCAAGGCCCGGGTGCAGGATGTGGATGTCTTCCTCAACGGACTGGGGGCAGTCACCCCCACGGCCACCGCCACCGTGCGCGCCCGGGTCGATGGCCAGTTGATGAAGCTGCATTACAAGGAAGGCCAGGTGGTCAAGGCCGGTGAGCTGCTGGCCGAGATCGACCCGCGCTCGCTGCAGGCCGCGCTGACCCAGGCCGAAGGCCAGCTGGCGCGCGACCGCGCACTGCTGAGCTCGGCCCGGCTTGACCTCAAGCGCTACCAGACCCTGCTGTCGCAGGACTCCATCGCCAGCCAGCAGGTCGACACCCAGGCCGCGCTGGTCAAGCAATATGAGGGAACGGTCAAGGCCGACGAGGGCAGCGTCGCCAGCGCCCGCCTGCAGTTGTCGTTCACCCGCGTGATCGCCCCCATCAGCGGCCGCCTGGGCCTGCGCCAGGCCGACGTCGGCAACAACGTCACCACCAGCGACACCAACGGCCTGGTCATCATCACCCAGCTGCAGCCGATCACCGCCATCTTCAGCATTCCCGAAGACAATATCCCCAAGGTCTTGCAGCAGCTGCAGAGCGGTCGCAAGCTGCCGGCCCAGGCCTGGGACCGGGAGCAGAAGAAGAAACTGGCCGACGGCGTGCTGCTGACCATCGACAACGTGGTCGATTCCACCACCGGCACGGTCAAGCTCAAGGCCCAGTTCCCCAATACCGACTACGCGCTGTTCCCCAGCCAGTTCGTCAATATCCGCCTGCAGCTCAATACCGAACAAGGTGCCACCGTCATCCCGACGGCCGCCATCCAGCGCGGGGCCAAGGGTTTGTTCGTCTATGTGGTCAAGGAAGACAACACCGTCACCGTGCGCCCGGTCAAGACCGGCCCGGTGCAGGATGACCTGACCGTCATCACCGACGGCGTGGCCGCTGGCGAGACCGTGGTCATCGACGGCATCGACCGCCTGCGCGAAGGCGCCAAGGTCGAGGCCGTGGCACGCGGCGGCGCCGACGATCCGGCCAACAAGCTCACCACCGAGAACCCCGATGCACGCCGCCATGGCAAGCGTGGTCAGGGTCAAGGACAAGGGTCCGGACAGGCCGCAGGGCAGGGGGCAGAAGGCGGCCAGGGCGGCCAGGCCGGCATGAGCCCGGAAGAGCGCCAGAAGCGCTGGGCCGAGCTCAACAAGCGCATCGATGCCGGCGAATTCGGCGAAGAGATCAAGAAGCTGCCCGAAGACCAGCGCCGCCAGAAGATGATGGAACTGCGGCGCCAGCGCGAGGCGGGCAATGCCAATGGCGGCACCGGTGGTGCCGGCAACGCAGGCAACGCCAACGGCGCCAAGTAAGCACAAGGCTCACGCATGAATCCCTCGCGCCAGTTCATCCTGCGGCCGGTCGCCACATCCTTGCTGATGCTGGCGATCCTGCTGGTGGGCATCGTCGCCTACCGGCTCCTGCCGCTGTCGGCCCTGCCCGAAGTCGATTACCCGACCATCCAGGTGGTCACCCTCTATCCCGGGGCCAGCCCGGATGTGATGACTTCCTCGGTCACCGCGCCGCTGGAGCGCCAGTTCGGTCAGATGCCGGGCCTGAAGCAGATGTCTTCCACCAGTTCCGGCGGAGCCTCGGTGATCACGCTGCAGTTCAACCTCGACCTGAGCCTGGACGTGGCCGAGCAGGAGGTGCAGGCCGCCATCAACGCCGGCAGCAACCTGCTGCCCTCGGACCTGCCGATGCCGCCGGTCTACAGCAAGGTCAACCCCGCGGATACGCCCATCATCACGCTGGCGGTCACCTCCAGGACCATGCCCCTGCCCAAGGTCCAGGACCTGATCGACACCCGCCTGGCGCAGAAGATTTCGCAATTGTCGGGCGTGGGTCTGGTGAGCCTGTCGGGCGGTCAGCGCCCGGCCGTGCGCATGCAGTTGAATCCGCGTGCCGTGGCCGCGTTGGGCCTGAACCTGGATGACGTGCGTACCGCCATCGGCAATGCCAACGTCAATCAGGCCAAGGGCAGCTTCGACGGCCCCACCCGCGCTTCCACCATCGATGCCAACGACCAGCTACGCACCGCCGACGAATATCGCAACCTGATCATCGCCTACAAGAACGGCGCGCCGATCCGGGTCTCCGACGTGGCCGACGTGGTCGACGGCGCCGAGAACGTGCGCCTGGGCGCCTGGGCCAACCAGCAGCCTGCGGTGATTGTGAACATCCAGCGGCAGCCGGGTGCCAACGTGATCGCCGTGGTCGACAGCATCAAGAAGATCCTGCCGCAGCTGCAGGCCAGCCTGCCGGGCTCTATCGACGTCCACATCCTGACCGACCGCACCACCACCATCCGCGCCTCGGTAGCCGATGTGAAGTTCGAGCTGCTGCTGTCGGTGGCGCTGGTGGTGATGGTGATCTTCGTCTTCCTGCGCAACGTGCCGGCCACCATCATCCCCAGCGTGGCGGTACCGCTGTCGCTGGTGGGTACCTTCGCCATCATGTATCTGGCCGGTTTCTCGATCAACAACCTGACCCTGATGGCCCTGACGATTGCTACCGGTTTCGTGGTCGACGACGCCATCGTCATGATCGAGAACATCTCGCGCTACATCGAAGAAGGCATGAAGCCCATGCAGGCAGCCTTGAAGGGCGCCGAGCAGATCGGTTTCACCATCATCTCGCTGACCTTTTCGTTGATCGCGGTGCTGATCCCGCTGCTGTTCATGGGTGACGTGGTGGGGCGCCTGTTCCACGAATTCGCGGTGACCCTGGCGGTCTCCATCCTGATCTCGGCCGTGGTCTCGCTCACGCTGACCCCGATGATGTGCGCGCGCCTGCTGCGCCATCAGCCGGAAGAACAACAGGGCTGGTTCTACCACAAGAGCCAGGTCTTCTTCGACCGTATCATCGCCCGCTACGGCGTCATGCTGGAATGGGTGCTGGAGCGCCAGAAGCTGACCCTGCTGGTGGCCGTGGCCACGCTGGGTCTGACCGTGCTGCTGTACGTGTTCGTGCCCAAGGGCTTCTTCCCGCTGCAGGATACCGGCGTCATCCAGGGTATCTCGGAAGCCACGCAGTCCATTTCCTTCAGTGCCATGGGAGAAAAACAGCAGCAACTGGCCAAGGTGGTGCTGCAGGACCCGGCCGTGGAGAGCCTGTCCTCCTTCATCGGCGTGGATGGCACCAACGCCACCCTGAACAGCGGGCGCATGCTGATCAACCTGAAGCCGCACGAAGCACGCGACGTTTCCGCCGCCGACGTGATCCGTCGCCTGCAACCCACGCTGGCGCGTGAAGTGCCGGGCGTCACCCTCTACATGCAGCCGGTGCAGGACCTGACCATCGAGGATAGCGTCTCCCGCACGCAATACCAGTTCACCCTGGAAGACGCCGATCCGGCCCTGCTCAGTACCTGGGTGCCGAAGCTGATCGCGCGCCTGCAACAGGTGCCGGAATTGGCCGACGTGGCCACCAACCTGCAGGACCAGGGCTTGCAGGCCTACATCCTGATCGACCGCAACGCCGCTTCGCGTCTGGGCATCACTACCGCCGCCATCGACAACGCGCTCTACAACGCCTTCGGCCAGCGCCTCATTTCCACCATCTATACGCAATCGAACCTGTATCGCGTGGTGATGGAGGTCAAGCCGGAATTCCAGCGCGGCCCCGAAGCGCTGGACAGTATCTACCTGGTCACCTCGGGCGGCGGCAAGGTACCGCTGTCGTCGATCGCCACCGTCACCGAACGCACCGCGCCGCTGGTGGTGAACCACATCGGCCAGTTCCCGGCGGCCACCGTGTCCTTCAACCTGGCCAAGGGCGCCTCGCTGGGCAAGGCGGTCGAGGCCATCAAGGCTGCCGAGGCCGAGATCGGCATGCCGGCCTCCACCGTGACCAACTTCCAGGGCGCCGCGCTGGCCTTCCAGGCCTCGCTGTCCAACACGCTGTGGCTGATCCTGGCGGCCATCATCACCATGTACATCGTGCTGGGCGTGCTCTACGAGAGCTATATCCATCCCATCACCATCCTCTCCACGCTGCCCTCGGCCGGCGTGGGTGCGCTGCTGTCGCTGATGATCTCCGGTACCGACCTGGGCATCATCGGCATCATTGGCATCATCCTGCTGATCGGCATCGTCAAGAAGAACGCCATCATGATGATCGACTTCGCCCTGGAGGCCGAACGGCACGAGGGCAAGAGCCCGCGCGAGGCGATCTATCAGGCTTGCCTGTTGCGTTTCCGGCCGATCCTGATGACCACCATGGCAGCGCTGCTGGGCGCCTTGCCGCTGATGCTGGGCACCGGCGTGGGCTCCGAACTGCGCCAGCCGCTGGGCATCACCATGGTGGGCGGCCTGCTGGTGTCGCAGGTGCTCACACTCTTTACCACGCCGGTGATCTATCTCGGCTTTGACAGCCTGGGCCGTCGGCTGCGCGCACGCTTCGGGCAGCGCGCGCCTGGGCATGGCGGCGAGGACGATGATGGTGAAGACGGCAAGCCGGCCACGCTGCCGCCGGCGGTGTAGGCGGATGCGCGCATGAATATCTCGCTTCCCTTCATCAAGCGGCCCATTGCCACCACGCTCTTGACCATCGGCATCGCGCTGGCGGGCATGGTGGCCTTCCGCCTGCTGCCGGTCTCGCCGTTGCCGCAGGTGGATTACCCGACCATCTCGATCTCTGCCTCGCTGCCCGGCGCCAGCCCCGAGACCATGGCCGCGACCGTGGCTACGCCGCTGGAACGCGCCATGGGCGCCATCGCCGGGGTCACCGAGATGACCTCCACCAGCTCCCAGAACTCCACCCGCATCACCCTGCAGTTCGACCTGAGCCGCGACATCGATGGCGCCGCCCGCGACGTGCAGGCCGCGCTCAATGCGGCGCGCAGCCTGCTGCCCACCGGCATGCCGAGCAACCCGACCTATCGCAAGGTCAACCCGGCCGACGCCCCCATCCTGATCCTGGCCATGACCTCAGACACCATGACCCAGGGGCAGATGTACGACGCCGCTGACAGCATCGTGGCGCAGAAACTGTCGCAGGTGCGCGGGGTAGGGCAGGTCAGTGTGGGCGGCAGTTCGCAGCCGGCCGTGCGCATCGAACTGAACCCGACCGCCCTCAACAAGTACGGCATCGGCAGCGCCGACGTGCGCACCGCAGTGGCCGCCACCAATGCCAATCGCCCCAAGGGTTTGCTGGAAGACGACGGCCGCAACTGGCAGATCTACGCCAACGACCAAGCCAAGACCGCCGCCGAATATGCGCCACTGATCGTGTCCTACCGCAACGGTACGCCGGTGCGGGTGCAGGACGTGGCCGAGGTGCGCGACTCGGTGGCCGATGTGCGCAACGCCGGCTCCTCCAACGGCAAGCCCTCGGTGCTGATCATCATCAACCGCCAGCCCGGCGCCAACATCATCGACACCGTCGACAACGTGCGCGAACTGCTGCCGCAGTTGCAGGCCTCGATCCCGTCCGCCATCGACATGAAGGTCGTGCTGGACCGCACCCCCACCATCCGCGCCTCGTTGAAGGAAACCGAATTCACCCTGATCCTCTCGGTGGCGCTGGTCATCATGGTGGTATTCCTGTTCCTGCGTAACGCCCGTGCCACGCTGATCCCCGCAGTGGCCGTGCCGGTGTCCCTGATCGGCACCTTCGGTGTGATGTACCTGGCCGGCTTCAGCCTGGACAACCTGTCGCTGATGGCGCTGACCATTGCCACCGGCTTCGTGGTGGACGATGCCATCGTGGTGCTGGAGAATATCTCGCGCCATATCGAATCCGGCATGAAGCCCTACAAGGCGGCCCTGCTCGGTGCGCGTGAGGTCGGCTTCACCGTGCTGTCGATGAGCATTTCGCTCATCGCCGTGTTCATCCCCATCCTGCTGATGGAAGGCATCGTCGGCCGCCTGTTCCGCGAATTCGCCATCACCCTGTCGGTGGCCATTCTGGTCTCGCTGGTGGTATCCCTGACCACCACGCCGATGATGTGCGCGCAGTTGCTGCGCCATGACCCGGAGGCTGATGCGGCACGTCGCCAGCGGCGCCATCCCTGGCTGCAGAAGATTTCCGACCAGACCGCCGCCATCTTCGAAGACATGCTGCTGGCCTATGAACGCACCCTGGCCTGGGCCTTGCGGGCGGCCCCCCTGATGATGCTGATCCTGCTGGCCACGATTGCCCTGAACGTGTATCTCTACAAGGCCATCCCCAAGGGCTTCTTCCCGCAGCAGGACACGGGGCGCCTGATCGGCGGCATCCGTGGCGACCAGGCCATTTCCTTCCAGGCCATGCGCACCAAGCTCAACGACTTCATCGACATCGTCAAGGCCGACCCCGCCGTGTCGGATGTGGTGGCCTTTACCGGTGGGCAGCGGCGCAATGGCGGCTTCATGTACGTGACCCTGAAGCCCCTCACCGAACGCAAGGACAGCGCCGACAAGGTGGTGGCGCGGCTGCGCATGAAGACCGCCAAGGTGGCTGGCGCCCGGGTGTTCCTGGTGCCGGTGCAGGACATCCGCATCGGCGCCCGTCAGAGCGACTCGCAGTATGAATACTCGCTCAAGTCCGACGACGTCGGCCTGCTGCGCATCTGGGAACCCAAGATCCGCCTGGCCCTGTCCAACCTCAAGGAACTGGAAGACATCAGCACCGACCAGCAGGACAACGGCCTGCAGACCACCCTGACCATCGACCGCGAGACCGCCATGCGGGCCGGCGTGACGCCGCAGCTGATCGATTCCACGCTGTCCGACCTGTTCGGCCAGCGCCAGATATCGACCATCTACAGCGGCATGAACCAGTACCACGTGGTGATGGAAGCCGCGCCGCAATACTGGCAGAGCCCGGAAACCCTGCGCGATACCTATGTCAGCCTGGCCGGCTCGTCCAACCTGTCGCCGACCACCTCCAGCCTGTCCACGCCACCGGCCCTGTCGGCGGCCGGCAAGCTCAACGCCAACACGGGCCTGGCGCAGACCATTTCCACCGCGCCCTCGCGCCAGATTCCGCTGGCCGCGTTCTCGCGCTTCGAGCCGACCACGACCGCGCTGTCGGTCAGCCACGAGGGCCAGTTCGTGGCCTCCACGCTGTCCTTCAACCTGGCCGAGGGCGTGTCGCTGTCGCAGGCTACCGAAGCCATCGACCGCACCATGGCGCAACTGGGCGTACCCACCAATGTGCTGGGCACCTTTGCCGGTACCGCCAATGCCTTCCAGTCCTCCACCTCCAGTCAGCCCATCCTGATCCTGACGGCATTGCTGGCGGTGTACATCGTGCTGGGCATTCTCTATGAGAGCCTGATCCATCCCATCACCATCATTTCCACCTTGCCCTCGGCCGGCGTGGGCGCCTTGCTGGCACTGATGGTGACCGGCACCGACTTCAGCCTGATCGCGCTGATCGGTGTGATCCTACTGATCGGCATCGTCAAGAAGAACGCCATCATGATGGTGGACTTCGCCATCGATGCCGAACGCAATCGTGGCCTGTCCCCGCGTGACGCCATCTTCGAAGCCTGCCGGCTGCGCTTCCGTCCGATCATGATGACCACCATGGCCGCCTTGCTGGGCGCGATCCCGCTGGCTATGGGCCACGGCGACGGGGCCGAGCTGCGCCAGCCGCTGGGTATTTCCATCGTCGGCGGACTGGTCGTGAGCCAGCTGCTCACCCTCTATACGACCCCGGTGGTGTACCTGTACATGGAACGCCTGCGCGCCTGGGGCCAGCGCCGCTTCGGCCGCAAGAACCAGACAGAAACCTCGGCGGCCTGAGGCTGCCGCCATGGAGAAACGCATGACGCAACAAGACCTGTTCAAACTCAAGCCCGTGCTGATGGCGCTGGCGGTCAGCCTGGCGCTGACGGCCTGCGCGGTCGGCCCCGATTACGTCCGACCGCAGATGGACGAGGCCACCATGGCCCCGGCCGTCTTCAAGGAAGGCCAGAACTGGAAGCCCGCCCAGCCGGGCGACCTGATGGCCGACGGCAAGTGGTGGGAGATGTTCAACGATGCCCAATTGAATGCGCTGGTGGCGCAGGTGGACGTCTCCAACCAGAACCTGGCGCTGGCCGAAGCCAACTTCCGCAGCGCCGTGGCACTGGTGCAGAGTTCGCGCTCGGCCTATTCGCCCACCTTGTCGGCTTCGGCCGGCGCTTCGCGGGGCCGCTCCGGTTCGGCCGGGTCTTCGACCTCGTCCGGTACCTCGTCGTCGACCGGATCGTCCAGTGGCGTGCGCAATTCCTATACCTTCTCGCTCACCGCCGCCTGGGAGGCCGACATCTGGGGCAAGGTCCGGCGCGACGTCGAATCCAGTCAGGCCAGCGCCCAGGCCAGCGCAGCGGACTTGGCCGGCGCCCGCTTGTCGGCGCAGGCGCAAGTGGCGCAGAACTACCTGCAGCTACGCGTGCTGGACGCCCAGCAGCAGTTGCTGGATGACACCGTGCAGGCCTACCAGCGCTCGCTGGAGGTAGCTCAGAACCAGTACAACGCCGGCATGGTTGCCAAGTCCGACGTGATCCAGGCGCAGACCCAGCTGAAATCGGCCCAGGCCTCGGCCCTGGACAACGGCGTCACCCGCGCCCAGATCGAACATGCCATCGCCCTGCTGGTGGGCAAGACGCCTGCCAGCTTCTCCCTGCCCAGGTCGCCGCTGACCGCCGTGGCGCCGCCGGTCCCGCAGGGCGTGCCGTCGATGCTGCTGGAGCGCCGTCCTGACGTGGCCGCCGCCGAGCGCCGCGTGGCCTCCGCCAATGCCAAGATCGGCGTAGCCAAGGCCGCCTATTTCCCCAGCCTGACCCTGTCAGCCTCGGGCGGCTACCAGAGTTCCACCTTTGCCGACTGGTTCACACTGCCGGGTCGGGTGTGGTCGCTGGGACCACAGCTGGCACAGACCATCTTCGACGGCGGCGCGCGCCAGGCCGCCACCGATCAGGCCATCGCCAGCTACGACGGCACGGTGGCCACCTACAAGCAGACGGTACTGACCGCCTTCCAGGAGGTCGAAGACAACCTGGCTGCATTGCGCATCCTGGAGCAGGAAGCCGCGGTGCAGGGCGAAGCGCTGCAAGCGGCGCGCCAGGCCGTCACGCTGGTGACCAACCAGTACAAGGCCGGCACGGTCAGCTACGTCAACGTCATCACCGCCCAGGCCACGGCCCTGTCGGCCGAGCTGAATTCATTGAATATCCTGAACCGCCGCATGGCCGCCAGCGTGTTGCTGGCCAAGGCCTTGGGCGGTGGCTGGGACGGACATAGCCTGGATGACCTGGGACCGCTGGAGCAGCAGAGTGCAGAGCGGGCCAGGGGCTTGAAGGAGAATGCGGCATTGAGGTAGAGGGGGGGCATTAATCCTCAGGAATCAGCGCCCCGGTCTGAACAGAGAAATTTCGTTTGACCTTCTTGAATGAATGACGACCCGAGCATGCGCTCGTAGCATCGAAGACGAACGTCAAGATGTCGTCCGAGTTAGTGGCTTCTGAAAGCTCGAACTCGTAGCCCCACGGAATGTTCTTCGGGGGCGTATTGCATTGCCGCGACTTGGCATAGAAGCTTGCCGAGAGTTGTTTAAGTTGCGCGTTGATCTTGTTGGCCGGCCTGGTGTTCAGATATCTGGAGGGCTTTACGGTCACCTTCTCGATATAGATCCGGTTCATTGCATCTCTTGCCCCGGTTTTTTTATAAACGGAAGTCTCCAGCTTGATATCGCCGAGATCCAGTTCTTCCCCGAAGCTGGGTTGAAAAATCGACGGTAGTAATACGGTGATTGCCAAGGCTAGGTTTTTTTTCAGCATTCTGTGATCTCGAAAGTTTGGGTTGAATGGGTTACAGGGGCTGGCGCACAGGTCTGCTCTTCCTGGTCAGCGCTGGAAGTGGGTTCAGACGGTCAGCTGGGTCGGATGGAATACGCTTTAAAGCAGATTGAATTTGGGTGGCTAAAACCCGGTGTCAGTATCAAAGCGCCATCGCGGAGCCATATATGGAAAGCCGCAGATCGGAAATAGGACTCGCAGGATGCCATTGCTTCAGATTTGAATAGATCTTCGTTCTGCTCCAATAGGTATTGAACCGCATCCTCGCTCAAAGAAATGAAGTTGGGATCAAAAGTGACTCCTGCTTTCAATAGATCGGGCGCGTACATTTTCAGCATCTTTCGTTGTGAAATAACAGCGCCTGAGCGTATGGAAAAATTTCCCGCAACCTTATCGAAATGCGGTTGACTGTAGCAAGCGCCTGCGATTTTGAAGATCACGCTCAACGTGTCACCTTCCAGGTTGATATGCGCCAGTTCGGCTTCATATCCCCATGGGCTTGCTACTAGAGGATCACGGCAATAGCGCGCTTCCGAGTAAATCGCCTCATACAACTTGTCGATCTCCTTGTTGATCCTCATCGCCTGAATTTTTCCAAGTCTTCTGGAGGCTTGCATCGTGATCTTTTCAAGATAGATCCTGTTGATTTCGTCTTTCGGTCCGGACTGGCGATAGATTTCCTTCTTGAAGCGAAGATCGCTTGATGCATATTCAGTTGCACAGCAGTGTTGAGCTGCGAGAAGAAAAAAGCTTAAAGCCGCTGTCTTGATGTGTATGTTCATGGCATGACTTTCTTGTGACGTTTTTTGGGTAGTCGATTGGAAAGGACATCTGTTGTATGCGATACGATCCGTCGGTCAGCGCCTAGTTAGTGCGAGGGATTGATGCAAATAACCAGTTGGGTCAGCGCTGATGCTGATCAAAAGGAGGAATCCGGAAAGCAAGTCAAAAACCCGACGCTCTGTCTTTTTTAAGAGAGCGTCGGATTGATTTCAATGGCTCTGAGCGTTTTCAAATTGGAAAAAATATTCTTTATGACAGGCGGAGTCGATTTGTAGAAATATAGGTAAAAGCACGATTTGGTCTCTCTTGAGCCAAATCCGAAAAGTTGAGCTCTTCAGGTAAGAGCTACAACGCTCTTCAAGCCCTTCATCGATTAGATTTTTGTTTTGCTCTATGAGCATATCGCCCGCTTCTTCGCCAAGGTTTACAGATCCTCTATTGGTCTCGGCACCAGATTCCAATAGGCTGGAAGCGTATTTCTGAAGCAGCTGTTGGGCCGATAACAAGGCTCCGGTTCTTAGGGGAAAATTTCGCGCGATCTTGTTGAAGAACACGCGGCCATAGCAGACTTCTGAACTTTCGAAAACAATGCTTAATATGTCGTCGGTCACGTTGATTTGATCAAATTTCACGTTGTATCCCCAGGGTGAGGCGTAAGCGGTTCGTGGCAATGTCGGGCTTCGCCATAAAAGGATGCATATAGCTTTTCAAGTTCAGAATTAATTTTGTTCACTTGTGCCGGCCGGACTTTTTTGGAAGGCCGTATAAGCAGCCTTTCGATATAAAAATGGCGGCTGCTATCTTTTTCGCCAACCTGGCGATATACAGAAGTTGTAAATCTAGGATCGGATTTTTTGACCTCTTCCGAATAGCCCAACCGGGACGTTAGCAAAATCATCAGGAAGAATAGTGAAGAAAGGCTTAGTTTCATGACCGTGCCTCATGACGTTCGGACCGTTCAACCTGTAAGTAATATCGCTTGTGGCATATTGAATTCTGGACCTGAAACGGCGGCAAGAGTACCAGCCGATTTGCCTCTGTCCAAACGGTGAACCCAGCCCTTCTGAGAAAAAAATCACAAGACTGTTGCAGTTCGGGTGTGAAGGTACCTTCGTTCTGCTCCATGAGAATCGCGAATGCATCGTCTCCCAAGATCAGGAAGTCGCTGCTCACTTCTGCACCAGCCCTTAATATGGAGGGTGCATATCTTTTCAGGAGCGTTCTTGTGGAAATCGGTTTGCCTGTTGGTATTGAGAAGTTGGCTGCGAATGTTTCGAAATTTGGCTGTCCAGAACAGCCTTCAGCTATGTCAAACAGGATGCTCAGGGTGTTTTTTCCAAAGTTGGTTTTTTCATACTTGAGCACGTGGCCCCACGGTCCAGGCCACTGCGGGTCGTAGCACGCACTGGCGCTCTTATGAAAGGAGATATTCAGTCTCTGTAATTCTGAATTGATTCTTTTGATCTGCGCATTTCCCAACTTCTCCGAGCTTTTGATCAACACCTTGTCGATTTCGATGTTCTGATATGAGGCTTGCTCACCAATCTGCTTTTGAGTTTTGATAATCAACTCGATTTCGTTAGTTTCGCGCTCTCCTGCAATGGAAACTTGAGACGAGAAAATGGCAGGTAGAATTATTGTTACTAGCCATTGGTGGTTCATAGAAGTACCTTTTTGATCCGTTGGGTATGGTTGATTCGATCGCGGAGAGATGAATTTTTTTCCCATTTGGGCGTATCTTTGCCGCCATTAACAGCGTGAGTTACCGCTCGAACGTCATCTCTGTCCATGGCAGCGGCAGTGGATGATCTGAAAAGAACGCTGTACCAAACCCCGCCGTCCACGCAGTTATAGACGGTCTCCAGAATGCGGTCGGGGTTATCGATGAGCGGAGGTCTCTTGGGCGGATTGGACGGCTTTTCTTTAGTTTCGGGTGTCTCCCATCCGGGATCAAAATCAATCCCCTTTTTCAACCACCCTCTGAATGCCCAATACTCGCCATAGTTAAAGCGGCCTGTAAGTTGCTTTATTCCTCTGCCTTTGAATTTCTTTCCGTCGCCCTGCGAGATATTGCCGAGTTGTTCACTCCATTCGTACTTGCTGCCATCCTGGTCTTCAAGCATCCGGTTCAAACTCATAGACTCGACCGCTCCTTGACCAAAAAAATGCGCCATCCTCATCCGCGTATTCAAACCGTACTTAATGCAGCACTTATTGATTTCCACCCGATACTTTTCCCGCACGGCCTCCGGTGTGCCGTGGCTGATGGTCGCCGCATTCCCGGACGGCGCCGTTGGATAGATGCGCGCCAGCTCGTTCTTCGATAGCCACATGCATTTCGCCAGGTGTTCAATGAACTTGATCGGATGCACATGCCATACCCCCTTGGCGTCCGGCAAGCCTGGCACGCTCTCCCAAAAGGCCAGTCGTTCGATGTGCTTGGTCAGTTTCTGGAACTGTTCTGCCGTCAATTTTTGAGGCCCGAACTCCTCCTGCGTTACTCGCGCATAACGCTGCGCAATATTCCGTTGGCTCCACTAAGTGGGATGTCGGGTGACGAGATGTCGCAGCAGGTGATCCTTGTCCAGCGGTGCGCCTGGCTTTGCTTCGCGTTGGCGCTGGCTGTCTTCGATAAGTCGTTCCAGTCCCTCGTCGTCGATGAAGCCGTCCTGACTGTAGTTGCCGTGCTCTTCCTGTTTGCGGAAGTTTTTCCAGTCGGCGTCGCTGACATAGTTCACCGTACCTTTCTCGGCCCAGACGATCTGGTTTTTGTCCGGCAGGTAGATTTGTATCCAGACCTTGCCTTCATGGCTTCTTTCCTGGAATTCCCCGGTGTTCAGCCACGGCGCCATCCAGGGAATGATTGCTGTCCCCGTGTCCAGTACTTGCGCATTGTCTACAGGATGGTGGACGTAGCCGAACACCCGCTTGTCTACAGGGATGAACTGCTTCTGGACCTGCGTCTTCCCCCTCTGCCTTGGATGGGGAACGGAATTGTTTTCTTCGTGGAACTGATCCTGGGCTATCCATAACTTGTTTTCTTCATCCACTTTGATGCGTAGATATCCCCGATCGATTTTGCCGTTGACCACCGTTAGCGGCTTGTTCTGCTCCACCGCCAACTCCTTCTTTGACAAGAGCTCGTTCAGCACAGGCAAGCTGGCGGTCAGGAAGCACTTGCCCCAGATCGCCTGAACCGGGTTCTGAAGGAAGCCGACGTCATCCAGGAAGATCTCGAAATGGATGCCCTGCGAAGGTGTGGTGAGGTTGTCAGGAATATGGCCGCAGTATCCCAATACATCACCCCGTTGGACGCGGGAATGACCGGCGCCAGGTCTGACTGTCCCATCTGCCGTTGGCACAAGCCTTTCTTCTCGCTCCCTTTCCATGATCGGTTTGCCCTGCGTGTCCTTCAACGGGTGGCCGTTTCGTATCGTCGGTTGAGGCGGGACCGTCTTCTTCAGAAAATTGATGGCCTGCTCGCCCGTCTTGTCCTTGACCTTGCTCCAGGCCTGCAAGTGCATGTACAGGGAGTAGAAAACCAGTCTGCTGTTGCCCAGCGAGGTCTGGCCGAGCTCCGTCTCATGTTTCAACAGAACGAAACTGCGGGAATAACTGGTCTTGTCTAAGTATTCGTCCTGGGCGTCTACATCGTCGAAGCGGTAGGCGACGATCTCGCCATCGGCGATGGCCCGGATCGGTGCGTTGCGGTCGGTGGGGTGAAGATGTACGCCGCCGTGCCAGAAGCGGTTCTTGCCCATCGGATAGGAGCCGCTGAGTATTTCGCTATTGTTGTAGAGGGTATCGGGTACGACCCGATGTTCGGATCAAGGGCCGTACACTGTTCGGCAAAGCGGGCATGGCGCTCCTGCGCGTGCTGGGCGCTGGCCAGGCGCTGGTGTGTCTCGCCCAGGTCCTTGATGGGTCCGGCGGCATTGCGGCGCGCTTCGGTGGTGATCAGCATTCCCTTGCCGGCACGGGCGACGCCCCAGGCGTTGGTGGCAAGCTCCCATCCTTCGCCTCTGGCGTCTTCTACCCCCAGGCTGGACTGGATGCGTTTGACATAGCCCAGGGAGAGCTGGCTGCATTGATGGTCGGATTTGAGCTGCGCCTGGATGCGTTCGAAGGTATCGTCGAAGACCAGGTGGTTGCCGCGTCGTGCCACCCACTGGCCATTGTTTGGCGTCAGCTCGCGGCTGCGCAAGCCGGATAGCGCCCGCTGGTCGGGCAGCATCCATGCCAGCTTGTTGTCCTCATTGGCGACCGCGCCGGTAATGATGGGCCGGTCCGGGTCACCCGAGAGCCATTGCACGATCACTTCCGTGCCCAGGCGGGGAACGGCGGCACTGCCCATTTCGGGGCCGGCCCATAAGGCTGAGACGCGAATCCAGGCCGAACTGGACGCGTCGTTCTGGCCCACCCGGTCCCAGTGGAATTGCACCCGGACCCGGCCGTACGGATCGGTATGGATGCGGTCGCGCCCGGCGATGCCGACTACGGTCGCGGTCTGAGGGGCCGGGATGCGGGCGTCCGTGCTGTTGAACCCTCTTCCCGGTCGCCATTGCACGCTCCTGCGGGAGCAGGTGAACCAGTTGCGGTACGTCGGTTCGGCCAGGTCATCGTGGGCAAGATAGTTATTGCAGACCCGGTGTCTGATCGACAGCACCAGAAAATCATTACGGCCGTCTAGCGCGTCCCTGCCATAACGTTCGTGGTTGAAATGGTCCACCAGACGGAAATAGCGTCCTGCTTCCAGCGTGCGGCAATTTCCCTCCGCTTCGAAATACTTGCCGACGGCTTCGATCTCTTCCATGCGCAGCTTGGCTTGTCCATAGGCATCATCGAAATTCTTGCAGCCATAGGAGCCCGCATATTCATACTGTTCCATGCGCGGGGCGCTGCCTTGCTGATTCAGTGTCGGCGCGGTGCGCAAGACCTGCCTGGGCTCGCAGAAATTGTATGAACTCACGCTGAAGCTGGACGGTACGAGCTCGCGCACGGCCACCCAGCGATCGATGGCGTCTTCCTCGACGCTGCCACCTTGTGCGTGGAAGCGTACTTCCAGATCGCCGTCGATCGGGGCGGACCGATAGGGGTCATCGGCGATGATCAGGGTATGGCCTTGCTCGTCGTGCCGGAAAGAGTAAATCCAGCCCGCTGCTTCCCAGCGCCGGCTGAGGTAATTGAAGTCGGTTTCTTCAAACTGGCAGGCGTAGGTCATGGCGGGGCTGCCGCCGTATATCTGCCACTCCCAGTTGGGATAGGCCGAATAGTCCCTGAAGATGCTGCTGGTCTGATCCTTCAAGGACTTGTAGTGGAAGACGTAGTTGTCCTTGCGCAGCTTGAGGAAACGCAGCCAGGGGCCGAGTGTGGCTTCGTAGAGCGCGATGCCACCGTCCGCATGGCATCTGCAGAAGCTGAATACGTAGCCTGAGAAGTAGCGCAAGCTGCCATCTGCGCGCACCAGCTCGATGTTGAGCAGCTTGCCCTGCATGTCCTTGAGTGCAATGCAGGGATCATCGGAGAGCAGCTTGACCTTGTATTCGAAGTCGCGGGAGATGCTTTCCACGGCGTCGATGCTGTCGACGACCATTTGCGCATCGGGTGCATTACGGTGGGGGAATGACAGGCGCAGCATGCGGTTGTGCTGCCGTCCTTTGATCAGTTCCTGAAATCTGGGAATGGTCTTGGTCATGCGGGCTCCGGGTAGGTTCCGGGTGCGCATCAAGCGGCGTCAATGGCCAGGGCCATTCATGAAGTCAGCGCAGACGGAGGATGGGGACGACGAGAAAGGGGAGATGGTAGCCAACGCAGAACACTCTCCATAGCGATGGAATTCTAGAAACGCGGACAGAATGCGAAGGAGGGGCAGGGGAGAAAAAAGCAACCTGCAAAGAGACCATGCTGGCGGCTCAGGATGGATGTTGAATCCCTTCAGAGCGCCAGTCCACGGCGTGGATGCGACAGTGGTCGCGTGACTATGCGGAGCTATGCGTGACCGGGCGTCACCGGGCGTGATTATTTATGAGGAAACCTGGGCCTGCAGCACGCCCCGCAACGCATTGCACACCACCACCTCCTGCGCGCGCATCAGGTCGGCGCGGGTGATCACGGCTTCGCGGGCCTGCCAGTGTGGATCGGCCAGCAGGACGCGGCGCATCACGCCCGGCAGCACACCGGCGGACAGGGGCGGGGTGCACCACTGCCCGTCAAGTCTGACGAAGACATTGCTGCGTCCCCCCTCGGTCAATTCGTCGCGCTCATTGAAGAACAGCATGTCGAAGCCGCCACGTCGTTCGGCTTCTTTCCAGGCCGCGTCGTAATGTGCGCGCCGCGTACTCTTGTGGCGCAGGAAAAAGTCGTCGCTGGCGCAACGATGCTCGGCCAGGAAGACCGTCACCGGGCCCGCCAGCGGTAGCAGCGGTGCATGCTGCAGGCTGATGTTGCCGCCTGCATCCAGTGCCAGTCGCAGGCGCAGGACGACGTCCTTGGGCAGGCCGGCGCAGAGCGCATCGATCTGCTGACGCATCGCCTTCTCGTCGCAGGGAAAACCGAACACCGCCGCCGAGGCCTGCAGCCGCTGCAGGTGTAAGTCCAGATGGCGGCAGCCGGCGTGGCTGGCGTGCATGGTCTCGAAGAGGCTGAATTCCTGTTCCAGCCCGGTGAGGAAGGCCGATTTCAGGCGGCATTCGGCAAATTCGGAGGTGGCGTCACTGTCGTAGACGATGCCGGCGCCCACGCCCATCACGCCCTGTCGTAGGCCATGCTCAGGCGCTTGCAGCTCCAGTGTGCGGATCGGTACCGACAGGCAGAAGTCGCCGATGGTGCCGCCGCCTTCGCGTGGCGCGTCGAACCAGCCGATGGCGCCGGTGTACAGGGCGCGGGTCTCGGTTTCCAGTTCGTTGATGATTTCCATGGTGCGCCGCTTGGGTGCGCCGGTGATGGAGCCGCAGGGATAGAGGGCGGCGATGACGGTGGCTAGCGTGGCGTCCTCGCGCAGGCGGGCGCGGATGGTGGAGGTCATCTGCAGCACCTGCCCATAGCGGCGCACGTCGAACAGGTGCGGCACCTGGACCGAACCTGAGCGGGCCACGCGGCCCAGGTCGTTGCGCAGCAGGTCCACGATCATCAGATTCTCGGCCCGGTTCTTTTCATCGTTGGCCAGGGCCAGGGCGCGCTGGGCATTGATCGTGTCGGCAGCGTCAGCCTGCGCGTCCATGGCCCGTGCGGTGCCTTTCATCGGCTTGGCCTTCAACATGCCATCCTGGTGCGAGACGAACAGTTCCGGCGAGCAGGACAACACCATGCCACCCTGCGCATCGCGCACCAGCGCACCGTAAGGCACCGGTTGGCGTGCCCGCAGGCGGCGGTAGAGCGTGATGGGGTCACCATGGGCCTGGAAGTGCAGGCGATAGGTGTAATTGACCTGGTAGGTATCGCCGGCGGCGATGTAGTCGCGGATGCGTCCGATGGCGGCGCTGAAGGCGGCCTCATCGACGCTGCTGCGCAGGTTGACGATGCCGGCCGTTTCAGTGGCGCACTGGCCGGCCAGCCAGGCATCGACCTCGGTCGCACCCAGGCGCTGGCAGTGCTGGAACAGCAGGACGCGCGCCAGCGGGGCCGACAGCGGCCGGTGCGGCAAGCCCTGCAGTGCCGCGCCCAGTTCATAGCTCCACAAGGCGACCGCATGCTGGCCAGCGGCCAGCGCTGCCTGCATCTGCGCCAGCAGGGCCCCAAAGCTGGCGGCGTCGGTGCAGGCCAGCGTGCGCAGGTGGCCGGTGTAGAGGCGCGAGCGCGGTTCGGCCGGCGTGGCGAGATGGTCGTCGAGGAGGGCGAAGCAGTCGGTCATGGAACAGGGGGCAAGGACGGCAAGGGCAGGCAGGGCGGGCAGGGCAGCGCAGCACCGCCGGCAGCATGATAGCGTAAAAGGTATACTTGAAGGCTTGCCACGCTGCCAGGGCGCTGTCCCTTCACTACCTAGTCCGATGCCCATTCCACGCACCTTCATCATTCCCCTGATCGTCGCCTGTGCGCTGTTCATGGAACAGATGGATTCCACCGTCATCTCGACCTCCCTGCCGGCCCTGGCGCTGGACATGAATGTCGACCCGATTTCGCTCAAGCTGGCACTGACCTCCTACCTGGTCAGCCTGGCCGTCTTCATTCCCATCTCGGGCTGGATGGCCGACCGCTTCGGCTCGCTCACCATCTTCCGCACCGCCATCTGTGTCTTCATGCTGGGCTCCATCCTGTGCGGGGCTTCCTCGACCCTGCCGCAGTTCGTGGCGGCGCGGTTCCTGCAGGGCATCGGCGGCGCCATGATGGTGCCGGTGGGGCGCCTGGTGATCCTGCGCAGCGTGGAAAAGGTCAACCTCGTCAAGGCACTGTCCTACCTGACCATTCCTGCGCTGTTCGGGCCGGTGCTGGGGCCGCCGCTGGGCGGCTTCATCACGACCTACTTCCACTGGCGCTGGATCTTCTTCATCAATATTCCGATCAGCATTCTCGGCCTCTACCTGGCTACGCGCTTCATTCCCGACCTCAAGGCCGAACAGGTGGCGCCGCTCGATTTCAAGGGCTTCGTGCTCTCGGCACTGGGTTGCTCGCTGCTGATGATGGGGCTGGCGACCTCCGGCCGGCATCTGGTGTCGGGCGATGTCTCGCTGGCCTGCGTGGTGGCGGGCGTGCTGTTCCTGGCAGCTTACGTGTGGCATGCGCGTCGTGCCACGGCGCCGCTGATCGACCTGGCGCTGTTGAAGATTCCCACCCTGCGCGCCGGTGTCTTCGGCGGCTCGCTCTATCGCGTGGGGATCGGCGCCATCCCCTTCCTGCTGCCGCTGATGCTGCAACTGGGCTTTGGCTATACGCCTTTCCATTCGGGCCTGTTGACCTGCGCCTCGGCGGCCGGGGCCATGTTCATGAAGACCATCGCCGCCCGCTTCCTGCGTCGCTATGGGTTCCGCCGGGTGCTGCTGGTCAATGGCGCGCTGGGCGTGCTGGGTTTGTGGGCCATCGCCGGCTTCACGCCGCAGACGCCGTATCTGCTGATGGTGCTGGTCCTGCTCATCGGTGGCTGCTTCCGTTCGCTGCAGTTCACCAGCCTCAATGCGATTTCCTATGCCGATGTCGACAAGCAGCGCCTGAGCCAGGCCACCAGCATGGCCAGCGTGGCGCAGCAGTTGTCCATCGGCATGGGCGTGGTGCTGGCCGGCTTTGCCTTGCAGATGTCGAACGACCTCCAGGGCCACGCCACCCTGGTGGCCCAGGATTTCTGGCCGGCCTTCCTGGTGGTGGGCGCGGTGGCGGCGCTGGCGCTGCTGATGCTGCGCCAGTTGCCGCATGATGCCGGCGCCGAGATGGCCGGGCAGCAAGAGAACAAGTCGGCCTGACGGGGCCGCCACGACGAGGAGCGCAATGCGTAGCGATCAGCCCTACAAAGCCCTGTGGTTCCCGCTGGGTGCCGTCCTGATCTGGGCCGGCAACACGGTCATCAGCAAGATGTCGGCCAGCGTCATCGCGCCCGAGGATATTTCCTTTTACCGCTGGGTACTGGCGGCGGCGCTGATGTCGCCCTTCCTGGCGCGCTCGACCTGGGCCGCACGCGCGCAGATCCGACCCCACCTGGGCAAGATCCTGGTGCTGGCGCTGCTGGGCATGGTGCTGTTCCAGAGCCTGGCCTACTTCGCCGCCGCCACCGCTTCGGCCACCAGCATGGGCATCATTGCCTCGCTGATGCCCTTGCTGACGCTGGTGCTGAGCATCAAGCTGCTGTCCGAACCGCCCACCATCGGCACCCTGGCCGGCGGGGTGCTGTCGCTGTTCGGCCTGGCAGTGCTGATCGGGCGCGGTCACCCGCAGAACCTGTTCGAGCAGGGCGTGGTCACCGGGGATCTGCTGATGCTGCTGGCTACCATCGCCTATGGTCTGTATGGCGTGATGCTGCGGCGCTGGGCGCTGCCCCTGCGCACCTGGCAATTGCTGTACATGCAGGTGCTCATGGCGGTGGTGCTGCTGTTCCCGGGCTTCGTGCTGGGCCATCATTCGCCCATCACCCGCGACAACCTGCCCATCCTGCTGTATGCGGGCATTGCCGCTTCCATCCTCTCGCAGTTCCTGTGGATGCGCGGCGTGGCCTACCTGGGCGCCAGCCGCTGTTCCATTTTCGTGAACCTGATGCCGGTGTTCACTGTCATCATTGCGGTAGCGGCGCTGGGCGAGCAATTGCATGGCTACCACGCCGTGGGCGGCCTGATCACGCTGGCCGGGGTGATCATGGCGCAGGTGTTCAAGCAGCGCTTGCGCTGGCGTGCCGGCTGAGCCAATCTCGCCGACAGAACCCGGTTGATCCGACAAGAACAGGTAGAGAACAGGAAAGAGACATGATCGATCCCACCATGATCGTCAATTGCACGGTCTACAAGAAGGGCAAGAAGCTGCGGGACATCACCCTCGATGAAATCAGCGACGTGCTGGAAGAGGAGGGGACCTTCGTCTGGCTGGGCCTGCTGGAACCCAATGTCGAGCTGATGAACAAGATCAAGGAAGAGTTCTGCCTGCACGAACTGGCGGTGGAAGATGCCTACGCCGCCCACCAGCGGCCCAAGATCGAGGAATACGGCGACACCCTCTTCGTGGTCCTGCACACCGCCCAGCTGGCCGGCGGCGAGGTGCAGTTCGGCGAGACCCACATCCTCACCGGTCCGCGCTTCGTGGTCACGGTGCGGCACGGTGCCTCGCGCAGCTATGCCAAGGTGCGCGAGCATTGCGAGATGCTGCCCGAGCGCCTGGTGCGCGGCCCCAGCTTCGTGCTCTATTCCATCATGGACTTCGTGGTCGACAACTACCGACCCATCATGGATGACCTGGAAGCCAAGTTCAGCCAATACGAGGAACAGCTCTTCAACCCCGGCGCCATCAGCGGCAAGGCCTACCTGCAGGAGCTCTACCAGTTGAAGCGCCAGCTGATCCGCCTGCGCTCGGCGGCCTCGCCGCTGCTGGATGTCTGCACCCAGCTGCTGCGTTTCCATGAAGGGCTGATCACCAAGGACGGCAAGGCCTACTTCCGCGACATCTACGACCACGTGGTGCGCTTCATCGACACCGGCGACCGCCTGCGCGAAATGGTGGAGTCGGCGGTCCAGATCAACCTGGCCCAGGTCACCATCCACCAGAACGAGATCGTGCAGACCCTGGCTGGCTGGGGTGCCATCCTGGCCATCCCGACCATGATCTTCAGCCTCTACGGCATGAACTTCGCGCACATGCCCGGCTTGTCCTGGCAGTGGAGTTTTCCGCTGGTTCTGGGGGGCATCATCACTGCCTGCACGCTGCTGTGGCGGCGTCTGCGCAAGGCAGGATGGCTCTAGGCTGCCGCTCCAGTCCAACCGGTCTTTTCCTTTCAGATCATAGCGAGGTGGGTGCGACAATTGGTCGCAGCCACCGGCTCTCCTGCGCTTTTATACTCCCGCCTGCCTTGATCGGCGGCACGAACAGGCAGCGTCAGACACGCATGGCCGGACCTGGTTCGGCTGGCTCGTGTTTCCGATGCCTGTCTTTCTTCTTGCTAAATGCAACACGGTTGCATAAAATGCCGGCCTGACCGCGTGAGCCGGTCACCACGCTCGCGGCAAGGCAGCTCAGCACCCAGCCGCAACACACAAAAAACACAAGGGAAAAGATGAAAATGACCGCACTGCGGGCGGCCGTGCTGGGCGCGCTCGCCATGAGCCAGGCCCACAACCTGGCCTGGGGCGCCGATACCACCACCAACACCGCCGCCACCTCCCCCAGCGCCGACAGCGGACTGGGGCAGGTCGTGGTGACCGGCACCGGCGAGCGCCAGCAATACCGCCAGAACGCGACCTCCAGCGCCACCCGCAGCGAGACCCCCTTGCAGGAATTGCCGCAATCGGTCCAGGTGGTGTCGCGCCAGCTGATCGACGACCTGGCCGCCACGCGGCTGGATGACGTGCTGCTTTACGTGAGCGGGGTGGCCAGGCAGAACAATTTCGGCGGTCTGTGGGACAACTATTCCATCCGCGGTTTTTCGGGCAGCGAAAACGGCGGCATGAACATCCTCTGGAACGGCTTCGCCTCCAACCGTGGTTATGCGCCGCCGCGCGACATGGCCAACGTCGAGAGCGTGGACTTCCTCAAGGGACCGGCGGCGGCCCTGTACGGCAATAGCGAGCCGGGCGGCACCATCAACGTGGTCAGCAAGAAGCCGCAGTTCAAGTCGGCCAATGCGCTGGATCTGTCCATCGGCACCAACAACACCTACCGCAGTGCCGTCGATTCCACCGGTGCCCTCAACAGCGAAGTGGCCTACCGCATCAACGCTGCCATGGAGCACAAGGGCAGCATGCGCGACGACGTCACCAGCCAGCGCGAATTCCTGGCGCCGGCCTTCACCTGGGTGTTGTCGGACCGTACGGTCCTGAACTACGAAGGTGAATTCCTGCGCCAGAAGGCGCCGCTGGATCGCGGCATCGTCGCCGTCAACGGTAATCCGGGCGTGCTGCCGGTCTCGCGCCTCCTGGGCGAGCCACGCGATGGCGACATCAAGATGGAAAACCGCAACCACCTGCTGACGCTGGAACATCGCCTGGACGACAACTGGCATGTGCGCACCGGCGTGTTCCACAAGGATGGCAGCCTGGATGGTTTCTCCACCGAGGCCTCCGCCCTGCAGGCCGACAACGCCACCCTGCGTCGCCAGCGCCGCTATCGCGACTACAGCTGGCACGACACCTCGTTGCAGGCCGAACTGGGCGGCAAGCTGCACACCGGCGGCATCGGCCATGAGGTGCTGGTCGGCACCGAGATCGACTGGCTGACGCTGGACCAGCGCATGCTGCGCATCAATCCCAGCGCCGCAGCGCCCTACGCGGTCAACATCTACTCCCCGGTCTACGGCCAGGTGCAGCCCACGCCCCTGCCCAACACCGATACCAGCGAGCACCAGATCAGCACCGCGCTCTATCTGCAGGATCAGGTGAGCCTGTCGGATCGCTGGAAATTGCTGGCCGGCGTACGCGCCGATTCCTTCCGCTCTACCCTGAACAACTGGCGCAGCGGTGCGACCACGCGCCAGGACAAGAGCGCCGTCTCGCCGCGCCTGGGCCTGACCTACCTGATCACGCCCGCCTGGTCGGTCTATGCCAGCGCCAGCAAGTCCTTCCGCCCCAACAGCGGCAGCGACGTGCAGGGCAATGCCTTCAGCCCCGAGACTGCCCGCGCAGCCGAAGCGGGCCTAAAGTTCCAGAGCGAGGACCAGCGCAGCGGCGCCACCCTGGCCGTGTTCGACATCACCAAGCAGAATGTGCTGACCACCGATCCGTCCAATCCCTCGTTTTCGGTGGCGGCCGGCGAAGTGCGCAGCAAGGGTGTGGAACTGGATGCCAATGCCAAGCTCGGACGCCACTGGCGCCTGACCGGCAACCTGGCCTATACCGACGCCTATGTCGCCAAGGACAACACCCTCACCGTCGGTGCGCGGCTGGTCAACGTGCCGCGCGTGTCGGGCAGCCTGCTGGCAGTGTTCGAGGATGTCGATGCGCACGGCGCACCCTTTGGCGTGGGTGGCGGCGCCAGCTATGTCGGGTCGCGTACGGGCGACCAGGCCGGCAGCTTCCGCTTGCCCGCCTATGCCACGGCGCGGGCGCTCGCCTACTGGCAGTTCACGCCGCGCATGAAGCTCTCGCTGGACGTCAATAATCTTTTCAACAAGCGTTACTACACCAGCTCCTACAACAACCTGTGGATCATGCCGGGTGACGAGCGCAATGCCATGCTGGCGTTGAACGTCCGGTTCTGAGGGCGGCCCTGTGTCCCCTGACCTGAACGCAGCGCGCCGCCGTGCCCTGCTGTCGGCCGCCGCCCTGGCCGCTGTCCAGCCCTGGCGCAGCGCATTGGCGCACGGCGACGATGCGCCGCACTCGCATGCCGTCACGCGGGCGGATGCCGGCGTGCTGACCGTGGTCGGCCCCTGGGAAATGACCGGCCTCGATCCCTCGCGCTCCGGCTACATGTTCGCCCGCATGGAGGTGGTGGAGACGCTGCTGGAGGTGGACGACAGCGGCCACTTGCGTGCGGGCCTGGCCACTACCTGGCGGGTCAGCGATGACGGTCTGCAATGGCGCTTCGCACTGCGCAGCGGGCGACGCTACCATGATGGTAGCGCGCTCACCCCGGCCAGCGTGCTGGCCTGCCTGCAGCGCGCCGCCCAGCGGCCGGGCGTATTGCAGCTGGCGGCGATCGCGACGATGCAGCTGGAGGGCAGCGACCTGGTCATCACCTTGGGCCAGCCCTTCGGTCCTTTCCCCTATCTGCTGACGCACTACACGACGCAGATCCTGGCACCGGCTTCCTTCGACGCCAAGGGCAATGTGCAGGCCATCATCGGGAGCGGGCCATATCGCATCCGCTCCCTGAGCCTGCCCCAGCAATTCGATGTCGAACGCGTCGCCTTGATCGAGTCCGGGCAGGGCAGGCCGATCCGGCGGGCGCGCTACATCAGCGTCTCGCGTGCGGAGACGCGCACCCTGCTGGTCCAGAGCGGCCAGGCCGATCTCGCCTTCTCGCTGGACCCGCCCAGCATCCGCGCGCTGCAAGACCATCCACGCGCGGCCCTGCTGTCGACCATGCTGCCGCGTACCACCATTCTGAAGCTCAACGCCGGTCATCCCTTCCTGGCCGATGTGCGCGTGCGACGCGCCATCGCGCTATGCATCGAACGCGAGGGCATCGCCCGCGCCCTGCTGCGCGACCCCGACCTCGGTGCTACGCAACTGTTTCCCCCCGCGCTGGCGCGCTGGCACGACGCCAGCCTGCCGCCCTTGCAGACAGACCTGAAACAGGCCCGCCGCCTGCTGGAGGAGGCCGGCTGGCGTCTCGGTACGGACGGCGTGCGGTGGCGCGAGGGCCAGCGGCTGGCCTTGAATCTGACGACCTTCGTGGATCGTCCCGAACTGCCTTTGATCGCCACTGCCTTGCAGGAAGAGATGCGCCAGATCGGCATTGCCGTGCGGGTGGTGATCGGCAATTCCAGCGATATCCCGGCCGGTCATCGCAGCGGCTTGCTGCAGATGGCGCTGGCGGCGCGCAACTACGGCAATCTCCCCGAACCGGTGGCCAGCCTGCTGCAGGATTTCGGTCCCGAGGGCGGCGACTGGGGCGCCATGGGCTGGCGCAATAACGAGGTGCCGGCGCTGCTGGCGCAACTGGCGGCCGCGCCTGCCGACCGTGACCGCAGCCTGCGCCAGCGCATTACCGCCGTGTTGCAGGAGCAGTTGCCGGTGATCCCGGTGGTCTGGTATCGCCAGACCTGCGCCGTCAGCCGGCGCCTGCGCGGCGCCAGCATCGACCCCTTTGAACGCAGTTACCGGATCTCTTCCCTGCAATGGACCTGAATCGATTATTGAGCGCGGCCACCCGGCGCCGCTTGCTGCTCGCGCTGGGGCAGCGCCTGCTGCAGGCCGCTCTGGTGGCGCTGCTGGTGGGCACGCTGTGTTTCTTCATGACGCGCATGCTGCCCGGCGACATGGCCTACCGCATTGCGGCCGGGCGCTACGGCTATGACATGGTCACCACCGAGGCCGCGCTGGCCGTGCGTGCGGAACTGGGTCTGGATCGGCCCTGGTTCATGGCCCTGAGCGAATGGTGGGGCCGCCTGTTGCATCTGGACCTGGGAATGTCCCAGGTCACTGCCTTGCCGGTGCTGGTGGAAATCGGTCATCAACTGGGCCCGACGCTGCGCCTGTCGCTGCTGGCGATGGCGCTGTCGCTGGCCATCGGCCCTACTGCCGGCGTGCTGGCCGGGCTGCACCCGGGCGGCTGGCTGGACCGTGCCACGCTGGCCGTGTCGGTGGTCTTGCGGGCCTTGCCGTCCTTCCTGCTGGGGCTGTTGCTGGTGCTGCTGTTTTCGGTGCAGCTGGGCGCCTTGCCGGCAGCCGGTCATGGTGACCATGGCGGTATCCTGCTGCCGGCCCTGACGCTGGCGCTGGGCCTGGCGGCGGTGTCCTGCCGCGTGGCGCGTGATGCCATGGTGCAGGTCCGACGTTCCGAATACTTCAGTTTTGCGCTGACCAAAGGTTTGACCTTATCCCAGGCGCTGGCGCGCCATGGCCTGCGCAATGTGGCCGTACCGGTGGTGGCTTACCTGGGCGTGCAACTGGTGATGCTGGTCGAAGGCGTGGTGCTGGTGGAAACCATCTTCGCCTGGCCCGGCATCGGCCACGCGCTGGTGCATGCCATCTTCGGCCGCGACGTGCCGATGATCCAGGGCACTGCCCTGGCGCTGGGCCTGATGTTCGTCCTCTTCAATGCGCTGGTGGATGCCGCCTGCGCCTTCCTTGATCCGCGAGGCCGAGCATGAGCCGCCTTTCTGCTTCCGATGTCCTTGTCGAGCGCGGGGCTACCCGCTGGACCTGCGGCCAGTCCACCGGGCTGCTGCTGTTGATGGCGGTGGCGCTGCTGGCGCTGGTCGGGCCGATCGCCCTCGACATCGATCCGGCGCGCCAGCATCTGGCGCGCTTCCTTGAAGCGCCCAGCCTGGCGCAGCCGTTGGGTTACGACCAGCTCGGACGCAGCATGCTGGCCCGGCTGGCGCATGGCGCCCGGCTATCCTTGTCGCTGGCACTGGTAAGCGTGCTGTCGGCGGCCGTTCCTGGCTTCCTCATCGGTCTGCTGGCGGCCTGGTGCGGCGGCTGGACCGAGCGCGTGCTGGCGGCGCTGGCCGATGCCGTGCTGGCCTTGCCGGGCTTGTTGCTGGTGCTGCTGCTGGCGGCCTTGGCGCCGGGTGGCTTCTGGCCCTTGTACGTGGGCATTTCGCTGGCGCTCTGGGTGGAATATTTCCGGGTGGTGCGTGCCGCATGCCGCGTCCTGCTGGCCAGCCCGCAGGTGGAGGCCTCGCGCCTGCTGGGCTTTGGGCCTGCTTACATCATCCGCCGTCACGTATTGCCGGCCTTGCTGCCGCGTCTGCTGACGCTGATGCGCTTCGGCCTGGCCGGCGCGGTGCTGGCGATGTCGGCACTGGGCTTCGTGGGCGTGGGTCTGCAGCCGCCGACGCCGGAACTGGGCGTCATGATGATCGAACTATTGCCCTATTACCGTGAAGCGCCCTGGCTGGTCGGTGCGCCGGTGCTGGTGCTGTTCATGACCCTGCTGGGTTTGCTGCTGCTGTCGCCGCAGAAGGAGGCCGCATGAATGCGCAGGCGCCGGTGCCGGCGCTGTGCGTGCAAGACCTCGCGGTGCTGCATGGCTCGGATGTGCTGGTCGATGCGACCAGCTTTTCCATCCCGGCCGGTGGCGTGCTGACTTTGCTGGGCGAGAGCGGCTCCGGCAAGTCCTTGCTGGCCCAGGCCATCATGGGGCATTTGCCGGCCAACCTGCGCTGTACCGGGCGCATCAGCATCGATGGCGAATCGGGGGAGGCTGCCGATGTCGCCCCGCGCCAGGCCGGCTGGGGCCGGCGTATCGCGCTGCTGCCCCAGGAACCCTGGCTGGCACTGGACCCGACCATGACCGTGGCGCAGCAGGTGGCCGAGACCTATGAGCTGGTCAGCCGGCCCGCCGTCGATACCCAGAACGACAGCCTGCGGACTGCCCGCAGCAACGCCCGGACGTCGGCCCTGGAGGCGCTGGCCAGCCTGGGCCTGCGGGATGCGGCGGACAAATATCCTTTCATGATCTCCGGTGGCATGGCGCAGCGGGTGGCGTTCCTGGCCACGCATGCGGCCGGCGCACCGTTGCTGATCATCGACGAACCCACCAAGGGACTGGATGCCGACCGCCGTGGCGAAGTGCTGGCCCTGCTGCAGGCGGCCCGCAAGGAGGGTATGAGCCTTCTGTGCATCACCCACGACGTCTGGCTGGCGCGAGCGCTGGGCGGGCAACTGGCGGTGATGCTGGAGGGGCGCATGGTGGAGCGGGGCGAGGCCGAGGCGGTACTGGCCGCGCCGCAGCACACCTATACCCGGCGCCTGCTGGCGGCCGATCCGGCGTGCTGGCCACTGCCTGCGCCAGTGCAGGCCGCAGCCGCCGACGTCGGCCGGGTCATCGCCGAGATCAGCGGCGTCAGCAAGGCCTTCGGCGAGCGTGTGCTGTTCAGCGATGTCAGTGCGCGCATCTACGCCGGTGAGATCCTGGCCATCAGCGGTCCCAGTGGGGCGGGCAAGACCACCTTCGGCAATCTCCTGCTGGGCCTGCTCAAGCCCGATACGGGAACCGTCGCCCGCGCCGTCGGCCTGGCGCGCACGGCGTTCCAGAAGATCTATCAGGACCCGGCGGCGGCCTTTGCGCCCACCGTCAGCCTGCGCCAGTCCCTGCGGGACGTGGTGCGCCTGCACCAGCTGGACTGGAACCGGCTGGACGCGCTGCTGGCGCGCATGCGGGTCGATACCGGGCTGCTGGATCGCCTGCCGCGCCAGGTATCGGGTGGCGAACTGCAGCGCATTGCAGTGGCACGGGTGCTGTTGATGAAACCGACGCTGATCTTTGCCGACGAGCCCACCTCGCGGCTGGACCCGCTGACCCAGCAGGAAGTGATCGGCCTCTTGGTGGAAGAGGCCAGGGCAGCGGGGTGTGCGGTGCTGCTGGTGACGCACGAGGCCGATATCGTGCGCTGCGTGGCGGACCGGCAGATACGCCTGGGCAGTTGACCCTCAGGCGTGGGCGCCGAACTTGCGGCGCAGCCGCCGCCAGCCGATCACCACGCCACTGCCCGACAAGGCCAGCCCGCCGATGCTCAGCAGGATCAGCACGGCCTCGCGCAACCAGCCGGCGGCCAGCATCGGCCCCAGGTCCCAGCTATGCAGCAGGCTGAACAGCCAGCGCCCGATGCGCTGGGCGCGGTCGGCACTCAATTCCACCTGGCCGCTCTGCAGGTTGAGGTAGACCAGGGTATGACCGGCATCGGCAAACGTTAGCCTGAGCACCGGCAACTGTCGTTGCGCGCCGCCCATCATGGCCTCGCTGTCGCGGCGGTAGTAATAGGCATCGTACTGCTCCATGCGCTCCACCTTCACCAGGGGCGCGTCCATCAGCCGGGCCCCGGCACGTTCCAGCGTGGCGCGAGACCAATGCTGCGCCACCAGCAGGCGCTGCCCGTGCGCATCGGCGGCCAAGACCAGGCGCGTTCCATCATGTGCGTCGCGGGCCAGCACGAAGGGCTGGCCGGCCAGCGTCAGCCATTCCAGTTCCACCGGACGAAACCCGCTATCGGCCAGGCTTTGCAGGATGGCCCCGGTAGGGGCCGCCAGCAGGCCGTCTTGGGCCGGCACCGCTGCATAGCGCGCCAGGTCGGGGCGTTGCGCGGCGGAGAAGATGCCCAGCGGGTTCATCGACATCAGGCCGCTGAAGATCCAGGTCAGGGTGATGGCCGCGAAGCCCAGGCCGAGCAGGTGATGCCAGCGCATCCAGCCGGGCGCGAAGGGGGAGTGCGAGCCGGACTTGTAGGGCCGGCCGAAGCGCCAGCGCCACAGTCCCACCACGATGCCGCTGCAGGCCACCAGCACGCAGCCGGCCGAGAGCGCGATCACGGTCCAGGTCCAGACCGGATCGACCGGCTGGTTCTTGAAGACGTAGAGCCAGTGCAGCCAGGCGCCGACATAGTTCCAGCCGCGTTGCAGGCGGGTCGCCTGCATCACCACTTCGCCGCTATGCGAGGAGACGTAGACCAGGGTGTGGGCGGCATCGTCCAGCATGATCTGGTGCAGTGGCCGATGCGCGTCCAGCGACCGGGCATGGGTCCAGCGGTCTTCGTGCAACTGACCCAGGTAATGGGCCTCGGCGCCCGGACGGAACAGGCGTGCCGAGCGCAGCGCGGCATCGCGGTCGAATTGCGTTTGGATTGTGCCGGAAGCCGCATCCAGCGACAGCAGGCTGCCATCTTTCTGACGCAGCAGATAGCGCGGCTGGCCACTGGCGGCGTTGAGTACCAGTGCGCCGGCACGCGCCTGCGGGGGTGGTCCCTGCAGCTGGCTGCCGGCTTCCAGCGCAGGGAGGGCCGCCAGCCTGTCCCAGGGCGTGAGCTTCGGATAGCCGACGAACAGCATCACCACGCCGCTGGCGAACCACAGGGCCATCAGCAGGCAGCCGGCCACGCCGCACCAGCGGTGGGTCAGGTAGGTCCAGCGGCGCAGGCGTGCCGGCCAGGTGGTCGCCGCCATCGATCAGAAGCGGTGGTTCACGCTCAACTGCAACTCGCGTCCCGGTCCGTACAGCCATTGGGTATTGGTGTAGTAGGCGGTGGTGAAGTAGTGCTTGTCGAACACGTTGTTGGCACGCAGGGTCAGGGTGGTGGCTTGCGTGGCCTTCCAGCGCAGGGCCAGGTCGGTAGTGGTGTAGGCCGGCAGCTTGAGGGTATTGGCGTTGTCGGCATAGCGCGCGCCCACGTACTGCAGTCCGCCGCTGGCGGTCCAGGCGGGCAGGAAGTCCCAGCTCAGCCACAGGTTGGCCAGTCGTTCCGGCACGTTGGTGGGGACATTGCCGCTGCGCGAAACAGCCACGCCGGCCACCGCTTCGGCGAAGTCGTCGAAGCGCGCCCGCAGCACGGTGGCGTTGGCGTCCAGCTTCACGGTATCGGCCAGGGCCAGCGACAGGCTGGCTTCGACGCCGCGCGAGGATTGCTGGCCGACCTGGATGCTCTGGCTGGCATTGGCCGGATCGCGGGTGACCAGGTTGTTCTTGCGGATGTCATAGAGGGCCAGGGTCCATTGGCCACGCTTGTTCCAGAACACCTGCTTGACGCCCACTTCTACCTGGCGACCGGTGGACAGGGCGAAGCGGCTGTTGGACTGGGTCAGCATGAGCAGGCCCGACACCGGTGCGGCGGCCTTGGTGTACTGGCCATAGACGGACAGGTCCGGCGTGATGGCATACACCGAACCCAGGCGCCAGCCGAGGTTGGAGTAGCTCTGGCTGAAGTTGTTGGCGCTGTTGATCAAATCGCTGCGGGAGACGTCGGCATGGTCGAAGCGCAAACCGGCCAGCACGCTCAGGCGCTCGGTCAGGTCCAGCTTGTCCTCGGAGAAGATCGAATACTGCGAGGCACTGTTGCGATAGCGTGGCCGGAAGGCGGGGACGCCGGTACCGCTGGCGTAGACGCCGGGGTCGAAGTCATAGGGATTGACGCTGCTGAAGTTGCCCACATAGGTGTTGTTGGTGTGGGTGAAGCTGCTGGAGTTGATGTCGAAGCCGACCGAGACCTGGTTGCTCAGGCCCAGCAGGTGGCCCTTGAAGGTGGCGTCGGTGGTGTTGCCGGTCTGCGACTGGTCATGCCGGATCTGGGTCGCGCCGCTGCGGTCGACCAGCCCGGAGGCCGCGTTGTAGACGTAGGATTCGGCGTTGCGCCAGTTGCGGTCGCTATTGATCTGGTAGAAGCGGGTGCGCACGGTGGTGTCGGCGTTCGGTGTCCATTGCGCTTCCAGTTGCGCCCAGCGGTCCTTGTAGTCGATGTTGCCGTCACCGACATTGAAGTTCTTTTCGCGCAGCGCATCGACCTGCTGGCCATTGATCAGCGGCGTGCCGAAATAGGCCATGGGACGCTGGTGGCCCTGGGCGTAGCTGAGTTGCACGAACAGGTCGGGATTGACGTCCAGCCGCAGCGCGCCGGAGAAACTGAGGTTGTTGGAATAGCCGCGATCCACCCAGCCATCGGAGCGATCACCGCTGATATCCACACGGTAGGACAGCATGTCGTTGATGGCGCCACCACTGCCCAGGCCCAGGCGTTGCGTGTTGTGGCTGCCGATACTGGCCTCGACTTCATTTTCGATCTTGCCGCGTGAAGGTTTCTTCGGCACCACGTTGACCACGCCGCCGATGGCGCCATCGCCATAGATCACCGAGGCCGGTCCGCGCAGCACTTCGATGCGCTCCACGCTCCAGGTGTCGAAGGGGAAGCTCACGCCGACGCCGCCGTACTGGCGCACGCCGTCGTACAGGCGCATGACCGAGGTGGTGTCGGTAAAGCCGCGTGCCGACAGTGAGCTGCCGCTGTTGCCCGGGTGCGCCAGGCTGCTGTAGCCGGGGGCGCGGGTGATGGCATCGACGATGCTGGCGTCGCCGCGTTCTTCCAGCTGACGACGGTCGATCACGCTGACGCTGGCCGGAATCTGCAGGGGCGTGAGGTCGAGGTTGGAACCGGTGCTCACCGGATTCTGCAAGGGCGCGGTGCTGGTGGCGCTCACCGAGATGGTGGGCAGGGTGGCGTCGTTCTGCTGTGCCTGAGCACTGGCGGCCAGGCACAGCAGGGGCAGTGCCAGGTGGAAGGGGGAACGTTGCTGCTGGCCGGGGCTGCCCCGATGCTGTCGTGTGGTCATGGTCGCAGTCTGAGTGGGCATGCCATGCATGCCTGCAGGAAGTAAAGAAATCGGATCGCGGCCGATTCTAACAACGCCGAGGGTCGGACTGGGGGCAGCGTGAATCGGGTGGAAATGCGCTGTCGCAGAGGGGAAAGCCGCTCCAGCAAAGGTTTTGCGGCTGATTTGGGAGGGTGATGGGAGGTGCCGGGTGCGACAATTAGCCGCAGCCCTGCAGCGGCTAATCCAGGCGGCTGACGGGGCCCGACTCGCCCCCGCCCAGCAGCAGGGTCGTCCATCTTCCCTGGGCGGAAGAGGCGCCTTCGGGCAGGATCATGTAGGAGAGGCTTTTCAGTCCGCAATACTGTTCCAGATAGTCGCGCGCATGGGCCATGCGGTCGCGCAACTGGGTGATGCCGTCCTTCGCGCCAGGCTGCACGGGAAGGAATTCGAACATCACTTCAGGATGCAGGAATTCGGTGAGATGCCGGATCACCAGCTCGGTATCGGGGGCCTCGGCGTTGAACTCGTGGTGGGATGGGAGTTCTTCCTCGCGCAGTTGATAGCGGATCAGGCAGCGCATGGGTCACCTCAGTCCGGGAATGTCCGGCAGCAGGGTCAGACGCGGATACTCATGCTGGATGGCACGGTCACGGCCCTGTTCCTTGGCCAGATAGAGGGCGGCGTCGGCACTGTCGATCAGGTCGCGGGCATCCACCTGCGCGCCCTTGCCGCTGGCCAGGCTGGCCGCGCCCACGCTGATGGTGACCTGGCCGACCGGGCTGCCTTCGTGGGGAATGCGCAATGCCCGCACTGCCTGCACCAGCCTGCCGGAAATGGCAGCCGCACTGGCGGCATTGCAGTTGGGCAGGATCAGGGCGAATTCCTCGCCGCCATAGCGCGCCACGATGTCGCCCTGGCGGCGCGCCACGCCATTGAGGGCGGCGGCCACCTGCTTGAGGCAGATGTCGCCGGCGGCATGGCCGTAGGTGTCGTTGTAGCGCTTGAAATGGTCCACATCCACCATGATCAGCGAGAGCGATTCACCGGAGCGGTTCAGGCGTGCCAGTTCGGCCGTGAGCGCGGCATCGAAGTAGCGGCGGTTGAAGACGTCGGTCAGGCCATCCTTCTGCGACTGTGCTTCCAGGGTGCGGTAGAGACGTTCCAGTTCGGTGCGGGCGGTGATGGCTTCCATCTCTGCCGTTTCGCGCCCGGCCACCTGCGCCACCAGCCGGTTGCCGCCGTAGCCGATGACGATCAACAGCAACAGCACGGCAATGCCGCGTATCCAGACACGGCGCGTCCAGTCTTCCAGGATGTCGTCCTTGGCCAGCGCCACCGCCACGAACAGCGGATACAGGTTGCAGTGCCGGAAGCTGGTGATGCGCACGATGTCGTCGCGCGGCGAACGCAGCTCGAAGGAGCCTTGTTCGGCGTTGGTCAGATATCCCTGCAGTATCGACTTGGAGATGTCCAGCCCGATGGAATAGCTCAACAACGGCTGGCGGTAGATCACCGTGCCTTCATTCAAGCCGAACAGGATGGCACCATTGCGGCCGATGGCGAATTGCTCGTAGTAGCGCTGGAAGTGCGACAGGTCGATGTCGGCCACCACCACGCCGGCGAAGCTGCCGTCGGGATGATTGATGCGGCGGCTCATGGTGACGACCCACTGACCACTGACGCGGCTGCGCATGGGTTTGCCGAGATAGGCCTGGTTGGTGCGCAGGCGCTGGTGATGCAGGAAGTAGTCGTCCTGGATATAGCGGTGTTCCAGGGTGGCCTGCGAGGTGCCGATGGCCAGCCCCGTTTCGTCATAGACCATCAGCATGGCCAGTTGCGGCACCGCCGCCACCGAGGTGACCATGAAATCGTGCGTGCGCTGCCGTCCGGCGGCCTTGGTACCGTCATAGTCGAGGTGTTCCTGCACCCCGAGCAGCACCACGTCGACTTCCTTGAAGGTCTGATCGGCCTGCTGGGTCAGCGCCAGGGCCATGTTGGAGGCGTCGCGGGTGGCCTCGTCCAGCGCCATTTCATAGGCGCGCCAGGCCGACCATGCCTCCAGCAGCAGGATGATCAGGCAGACCACGACCACGAACAGCTTGGCTGTTCGTGATGCGCGCTGGATTCTGTGTTCTGGCATGTCGCTTTCCCCGGAAACGGCCTTTCCCCGGCGCCATTGTTATGAAATCCTGCTGAAGCGTCCATCGGGGATTACCTGAACTTGTGAGGAGATTAACAGATTCCCCCTCTCCGGGGGCAAGCCTTGCCTGCCGGAAAGCGCCATCGGGGCGCTGTCCGTGGCTTTTCCACCCGAGTCGCTGCGCCCCCTTGTGGCTGATCGCTAGTCGTAGCGACGGCTGAACAGGATGTTCAGGCCGTTGATGGTGCCGGCGCGGGCCACCACCGACCAGCGGCGCGAAATCTGCCAGGTCGCCTTGGCCACGCTGGCTGCACCCTGCAGGCTTTGTTCGTAGCCCAGGGTGATCTTCTGGGTGATGGCCTTGCCCAGGTTGACCACCTGCTCGTCGGTCAGCCCCGATTCGCTGGAGCCGATGCTGAACTGGTCCAGCCCGATGTCCTTGGCGATGCGCTTGCCGCCCATGTTGCCCACCAGCGCCAGGGCCTGGCTGCTGGCGTTGCGCTGGCCGATGTTGGAGCTGTCGGTGCCATGGCCGAACATCATCCAGGACAGTTTTTCATCGTCCGGGACGTTGGGTTCGGACACCAGTTGCACGCGTGGCTGGTTGGCATTGCCGGTCACCGAGACGCCGGCTTCGACGTCCTGGTTGCGACGCATGGCCAGGATGTTGATGTTGGGATTGGCGATCGGCCCCTGGAAGTTGATGATGCCCCGCTCGATATTGAGCTTGGTGCCAAAGGCTTCATAGCTGCCCTCGGCTACGTTGATGGTGCCGGTGGCGCGCAGGGGGGAGAGCGGTTCGCTGCGCACCATCATGTCGCCGCGCAGCAGCAGGTCGGCGCCACTGCCGCGGAAGCGGAAGTCATTGCCCAGGTCGACCGCCAGGTTGATGACGGGTGCGAACTTGCTGGCCGGCTTTTCGGTCGCGGCTTCCAGCTTCTGCTGCGAGGAGGCGGCCGCACCGACGCGGTTCTTGCCGCTGCGACTGACGATGACCACGTCGTCCCCCAGCTTGGGCGCGCTGCTCTTGGGCAGGTCGAACAGCCCGCGGTCGACGATGAACTTGCCGTCCACACGCAATTGTTCGTTGACGTTGCTGATCTTGCCTTCGCCGGAGAGCATCAATTGCCGGTCGGGACTGGCGAAGAGCTCCAGGTGATCGGCGGTGAGGGTGGCATTGAGGTCGGGATTGTCGGCACCCAGCTGGATCTTGCCACCGGCGCGCAGGGTGCCGCGCCCGCCATGGAACTCGATCTGGCGCAGTTCGATGACATTGCTGTCCATGACGATGCGCACGATGCCGTCCTTCAACTGGATACCCTGGTCGAATTCGGTCAGGGCCAGGTTGTCGCCATTGATGGCCCCCGACAGGCGGGGCTGGCCCAGCGTGCCGGCGGCATTGAGGTCGGCCGACAGCTTGCCGTTGAGGCTCAGTTGCGGGCCGATCAGGTCACCCACCCGCTTGAGCTGCGGGACATCCAGGCGGGCCCGGAGGTTCAGCGGGGATGCCGCGTCCAGTGCCAGCAACTGGTCGATGCGACGCAAGCCGACCTCGCCGCCCAGGTCCAGGCTGCCGATGCGCGCGGCATCGACGCGGCCGCTCACGCGCATCTGTTCGCCCTGGAAGTCGCTGCGCAGCTTGAGTTCCGACAGGCCCAGCGTGGCTTCGCCGGTGCTGGTGGTGACCCTGACATCGCCCGATCTGCGGGCTATCTGCAGGTAGCCGCTGGCGCGTTCGGCCAGGCTGAAGTCCCAGTCGCTATCGAGCACCAGGTCGGTCTTGACGGGGGCGGGTGTGCCGCTGAATTGCTGCATCAGTTCCAGCACCCGTCCCAGGTCCAGCGCCCGAACCTGGCCGGCCGATGCCAGTCGGCCTTGCTGATAGGACAGGCGTTTGAGTTCGATGGCAGTACGGTCGATCTCGATGCGGGTGCTGCCAGCCTCGATGCCGTCGGCCGAGGCATCCAGTGTCAACGGACTGCCCAGGGCGATGCGCGGGAAGCCCTGGTTGCTGAACTGGTCGATGCTGCCGGCCCAGCCATACTGGCCCTTGGTCTTTTCGGTGACCTGGCCGTGGGCGCCGATGGCCAGGTCCAGGGTCTGATCCTGCAGCTTGCCCTTGGCCTGCAGGGCCAGCGTGTGCCGGGCGTAGGTGCCGTCCAGCTTGATCGCCAGGCGTGACAGTTCGGCCTGCGGGCCGCTGTAGCCGTCACCCTCCAGCGTGAGCGCCAGGCGGTTGTCGGGCGAGGCCACACCGGCGGCCAGGTTGCTGTGCAGTTCGCTCTGGCCGGCCAGGTGGTGCAGCTTGTGCGCGCCGAATTGCAATTGCTCCGCCTGGAAGCTGGCCACCACGTCGGGGCGCTGGCGTGTGCCGCTGACGGTGCCGTCCAGGCGCAGCAGGCCGGACAAGCCGTAACCCAGGCGTGCCAGTTGTGGCGCATCGACCTTGAGCCGCAACTTGTCCCCGGCCTTGCCGAAGCTGCCGTCCAGGTCCAGCGTATTGCCGGCGACCTGCAGATTGGCCCTGGAAGGCAGAAGACGCATGCCGGCCAGCTGCAGATCACCCCGGCCGCTCATGGGCAGGTCGCCATAGCTGCTGTCGTGGATGCGGAAACCGAGCTTGACCTTCAGCTCCGGCGAGAGGGCGCCGGCTGCGTCGAAGTCCATGTTGATGCGCGCGCGCACCGGTTGCGAAGGCGCTGCGCTGCGGGTGCGACGCCCCTTGGTGACCGGTGGCGGGGTGACGGCCTGCAGGACGGCCGTGGGGTCGAAGTCCAGCAGCCTGCCCTTGAAGGCGTAATCCATCGCGCCCACGGTCTGCAGGGACCCGGCGGTTTCCAGGCGCGATTTGCCGGCGGTCAGGGAAGCCTCGCGCACCTGTACCCGATCGGCGCCGATGACGGTATCCACGTGAAGCTTCAGGGTGCTGTCCTGCAGGGTCAGCAGCAGTTGCTGGGCGTTTGGTGCCAGCGTCACATCGACCGGCCCGGACAGCCGGGTGGGACGTACCTGCCGATGGATCTGGCTGAGATCGAGTTCGTTGACGCGCAGCTTGAACTGGCCGGCCATGGGGGACTCCCTGCCGGGCTCCGTGCTACCGGGGCGGAACTGGCCACCGCCTTCGATGCGGGCGTTGCGGGGCAGGCGGATATCCAGTCGCGACAGGGTCTGCTGTTGCAGGTCCAGTTGCAGATCGGCGCTGGCCGAGAGCAGGGGCAGCAGTTGCTGGTCCAGGCTGCCAGGGCGGGCATTGGTGATGTCCACCCGGCCGGCCACCTGCAGCGGGGCATTGGCGGCGAGTCCGGCCGGCGGAGCGAGGTCGGCGCGCAGGTTGAGGTCGGCTGCCGGTGCAGCGACGTTGAAGGCCTGCGGATTGAGATGCTGCAGATCGACCCGGGCGCGCTTGAGCGGGACCGCGGCAAAGGGTGTGGCGACGATGTCGGCGTTGCCCTTGAGCTTGTCGCCCCCGGCGGTGAGGGCGATGCCCAGTTCCTCCAGCGAGCCTGACAACTGGGCGGCCAACTGGTATTGCTCCTTGAACTCGCCCTGCTGATAGGCGCCGGTCAGTTCCAGGCCGCCGCCGATGGCGAAGGGGCGCTTGCCGTTCAGATGCAGCAGGGCCGAGGCCTGGCCGTAGGGGGTCATGACGCGGTCCAGTACCAGCGTGTGTTGCACGCCGTCGGAGCTGCCGTGCAGTTTCAGGTCCGACAGTTCGGTGGTGGACGTCCCCTGGGTCAGGCTCAGGTGGCCCAGGCTGATCTCGCCGATCTCCACGGCCAGGGGGATGTCCAGCGAGGTCGGCAGGGTGGTCGGCTCGGACGGCGAGGGCTGCTGTTTCAGCTGCACCGCGCCCACGCGCAGGTAGTCGATGCTGAACTTGCGCTGCAGCACTGCCAGGTGCCAGCGGGCGTCGATGCTGTCGATATCGAGGATGCGCTGCCCATCCTGGTAGTGTAAGGCGCGCAGGCGCAGACCATCGGCCACCGTGCCGCCCAGCAACTGCCCGGAGAGCTTGCCGTCCAGCGCCTTGACCGCGCCGTTCCACAGCAGGCGGGTGCCGCTTTCGGTCTTCAAGGCGTACAGGCTTGTACCGGCGGTGGCCAGGAGCAGAAGGGCGAGCGTGCCGCCGCTCCAGGCCAGGATGCGGCCCGTGCGGCCCATTCGGCGCGTGTTGCCAGCGCGCTTGCGCGAGCGCCGTGGACCCGTCGGCTCCGGTGTAGGGGAAGAATCCTGCGATGCTTGTGGCTGGTCGCTCATGCGTGCCTGTCGTTCGAAATCATATAAATCGTTTGGGCGATTCTGGCGCCTGCGTCAGAACGCGATGCCCAGCGAGATGTGCGGACGGATCTGGCGCTTCTGGATGCCATAGGCCAGGTCCAGGTTCAGCGTCCCCACCGGACTGCGCCAGCGAGCACCGGTGCCCACGCCGTGATAGAAGGTCTTGTTGTTCCAGTTGTCGGCGGCTGCGCCGATGTCGTAGAACACCGCAGCACCCCATTTCTCGCTGAACCAGCGCTGGTATTCGGAGCTGCCCACAGCCAGGTACTTGGTCGGATAGACGGTACCGTTCTGCTCGTTGCCGATGCTCTGGTAGCTATAGCCGCGCACCGAATCGTTGCCGCCGGTGCGGAACAGCAGCGAGGGCGGCACCGCCCCGGCACTGCCGGCCGTGAAGACGCCGCCCAGTTCTGCACGCAAGACCACGATGTCGCGCTTGCCCACCGGCACGAACTGCTTGAAGCGGCCATACAGGCGACTGAAACTCTGGTCGGTCAGCAAGCCCTTGAGTGCGAAGCCGGCTTCCAGCGTCAGCAGGTTGCCCCGGCGCGGAAAGATCGGGTTGTCCACATTGCGGCGTGACCAGGCGAAGCCCGGCACCAGCGCCCGGTGCTTGCCGGGGGTGACGATGGTATTGGCGGGCAGGGTGCTGCCGTCCTCCTGGCTCAGCTCATCGCGGTAATAGGTCAGCGAGTAGGTGGTGTCGTAGTTCTCGCTGTTGCGGGCGCGCTTGAGCCCGATCTGCTGGCTGCGCAGGTCGATGCCTTCCAGCTTGGTGCGGTCGTAGGAGGTATTGAGGCTGTTGACGAAGGCCTTTTCGTCCGGCGGCATGGCCAGGGACATCATGCCGTACTGGCGTTTCTGCTCCAGCCGTGCCTGGCTGTCGAAGACATAGGCCTTGTCAAACACGTTGTAATGCGAATAGCGACCTTCGACCTGGGCGCCGGTGTCGGTGCTATAGCCCACGCCGGTGCGGATGCGCTGGGTCGGAAACTCGGTGACCTGCACCTTCACCGGTGTCAGGTCCGGGTGTTCGGGGTCATCGTCGATGGCCACGATGGCGTTGGAGAAGTAGGGCGTGTTCTGGATCTGCCGCTGCAGCGCCAGCAGGCGGTCGACGTCATAGGCTTCACCGATGTTGAGCGGATTGACGTTGCGGATGATGGTCTCGGGATAGCGGCGCGTGCCGGTGATCTGCAAGGGCCCCAGGGTGAAGGCCGGGCCGCTCTCATAGCGCACCGACAGGTCGGCCTGGTGTTCGTCCGGATCGACCCGGGCCTGGGAGGAGGCGATGCGGGCGGCTGCGTATTTCTTTTGCTGCAGCTGGTCCAGGCCGGCATTCTTGGCCTTGTCCCAGTCTTCCTGGCGGAACGGTTGGCCCGGCGGCAATGACCAGTTCTCGCGCAGGGCCGCCACCCGGGCCGCGTCCTCACGGGCGGCTACGCCGGTGACGGTGATGTCGGCGCTGCTGATCGCGGTGCGCGGGCCGGGGTCGACGCTGAGCTTGATGCGGCGCGGCGGCTGCTGATCGGCCGCAGCGGGCTCGGTCTGCATGCTGACCTTGGTGACGGGCGCGAAATAGCCCTCGGTCGAGGTCAGTTCGCGCACCTGGTCGCCAGCGGTATCCATCATGAATTTGAGCTGCTCGTCGCTGATGTCGTCGCGGTCCTGATAGCGCGAGAGGTCCAGGAAATCCTTGAGCAGCGACTGCACCGGCTTGGGCGCTTCGATCTCCACCTTGTAGGCGGCATAGGCGGTATCGGCGGCACACCAGAGGAAGGCGATGGCCAGGTGGCGGGTCCAGGTCATTGATTCACTGCATCTTCGTTTATCGGTTGAGGCGGCCGGCCTGCCGCCCCTTGGGGCAAGTCGGGTAGGATGGAGGGCTTGGCGGTTCATACCACCAAGGCCTGACCTGCGTGCGGCGCGGATAGTTCCTGGCCGGCGCCGGGGCAGGCGCTTCATTCCCGGGCCATGTCTCATTGCGGCGTCGTGGGTTCCTGTGGCGATGACAGGTCCTGGCGACATGGGCAGGGCGATCCACCGCCTTGTTCATCCCGGTATTGTAATGTGCCTGCAGCGTCGCCCGGGCAGGTATTGCGGACCAAAGCTGCACATCGCTTCCCTCGTGGACAGGCGAGTGCGGTCAATCGAAGGAGAGTCGTGTGAGCAGTGTCAGCAGTGTGAATATTGATGTGTATTCGGAGAAGGCCAGTTGCGAGCGCTTGTTGTCGGTCCATCGCTGGACCGACAAGTTGCTGAGCTTTCGCACCACGCGTCCGGCCGGTTACCGTTTCACGGCCGGCCAGTTTGCCCGTCTGGGGCTGGAGATCGATGGCCAGATCGTCTCGCGCGCCTATTCCATCACCTCGGCCGAGCAGGAGGACCAGCTGGAGTATTACGCCATCGTGGTCCCCGGCGGCCAGTTCACCACGCGCCTCGCAGCCTTGCAGCCAGGCGACCCGGTCTGGGTGGAGAAGCTCAGCTATGGCTTCATGACCGCCGACCGCTTCGTCGATGGCCGCCAGTTGTGGATGCTGGCCACCGGCACCGGGCTGGGCCCGTATGTCTCCATCCTGCAGCAGCCCGATGTCTGGCAGCGCTTCGACGAACTGGTCGTCGTGCATGGCGTGCGCCAGCGCGAGGAGCTGGCCTATGCCGACAAATTCGAACAGCTGCGTCAGCACGCCAGTCAGCAGGGCTGGCCAGCGCGATTGCAGCTGCTGCGTTGCGTGACGCGTGATGATGCCCTGCCCGATGCGCCGGGCTGGCTGGCCGGTCGCATCACCACGCTGTTGAAGGAGGGGAGGCTGGAGCAGGCCACCGGCCTGCCGCTGAGCGTGGAACAGACGCGCGTCATGGCCTGCGGCAATCCCGAGATGGTCACCGAGGTGCGCGAACTGCTGCGCGAGCGTGGCATGGGGCCATTGCGTCGCACTGGCGGTGGCCAGTTCGTGACCGAAGACTACTGGTGACTGTTGATTTCAGGCCGGCCGACGGCACCACGCCGCTCGGCCATCATCGTCCCACCCCCTCAATTCTGCGCAATCTCGACATCCGTCGACGATAAGGGCCGATTGTTGTTGAAATCGCCATGGAAAGTGAAGTTGCTGGATCTTTCTGCTATTGACACCTCGTATAAATTCGATTTTCAGCCGCGATATCGCGATTTCCTTTCTATTTTCCCCAGAATTTGTCTATCTCCTACTGATGGAAGTTTTTCGATGCCGCCATGGTGTCGACAGACGCGGGGAGCCGACATCGATGAAAGGAAATCGAGGGCATCAAGCCACGGCACTTCATGGGAGAGCGATTTCGGGCGAAGGTCTGCGAAGTCGCCACCTGTCAGTTAATTGAACCATTTGGGGGTAGCATGAATTTGAAGAAGATCCTGCACGTAGCCATTGCCGATGACCATCCTATCGTGTTGGGCGCGCTCAGGAGTGAACTGGCGCGCCTGCCGGAGATACGCATCGATCTGGAGGTGGATACGGGGGAAGCGCTGCTCGCGGCACTCAAGCGCGCGCCGTGCGAGATCGTCATCACCGATTTCGCCATGCCGGCCGACGATAGCGACGATTCCGACGGCTTTGCGCTGGTCAAGCGAATCAAGAACGAACATCCCTCGACCAAGCTGATCGTCTATACGGCGATGAACAATGGCGCAGTGATCCGGCGCCTGTACCGGATGGGCGTATTCGCCGTCGTCAACAAGCGCGAGAAGACCGATGAACTGATCAACGCCTGCCTGGCCACGCAGAGCAGCAAGCAACTGTACTTCCCGGTCTCGCTGCGTGGCGAACTGGAGATGAGCTGGGCCCAGGGCGAGGGCTTCGGGCTGGTACGCGAGCTGACCCAGAGCGAGCTGGAGGTCGTCCGGCTGTTCGTGGAGGGTCAGTCGCTGGGCGAGATATGTGAACGTCTGTCACGCACGCCCAGTACCATCAGCACCCACAAGAACAATGCGATGCGCAAGCTGGGCCTGAGTACCGATGCCGACCTGATCAAGTATGCGTATTCGACCGGGATGATCAACTAGGCGGGCGAGGCCGGATGTTCCTTCCCCCAAAAGAGGTGGACGGACATCCGGTGGCGGACTTGAGGGCAGGAGGAATGCGGTGCGCCCGATGCAGGCGTGATGAAAAGCAAAAAGCCCGGTCACCAGGACCGGGCTTTTTGCTTGAATACTTGGGGTGGCTGATGGGACTCGAACCCACGACGACAGGAATCACAATCCTGGACTCTACCAACTGAGCTACAGCCACCGTTGACTGTCAGACAGACTCGCGTCCGTCATCAAGTAAGCAAAAGATTATACAAACACTTGCGAGGAATGGCAACATAATTTCGATGCAAAAAGGAAAGTTCGCCGAACATTTCCTTTTTGCCCGCTTCAGGCGCCGTCTTGCGGCTGCAGGGCCTGTACCGGTGGCGCCAGCTGCAGCAGGCTGCGGAAGGCGTTTTCCAGCGTGGACTGGCTGGCCGTGGTGAAGCCGGCCAGCGAGCCGGTAGCGGCCTGCGTCAGCAATCCTTGTGTTTCCAGCAGGCGTGCCAGTTGCCGGGTGACGGCCTGACCGGTATCGATGATGTCCGGCACTTCGCCCGCCAGGCGCCTGCATACGCTCTCGATGGCTGGCCGCACGAAGGGGTAGTGGGTGCAGCCCAGTACCAGGGTATCGGCGCCCTGGTCCAGCAGCGGCTGCAGGTAGCGCTCCAGCAATTGCACCGTGGCCGGCGAGTACAGTTCGCCTTTTTCGATCAGGTCCACCAGGCCGACGCAGGCCTGCGGCAGGAAGCGCACCCGGTACTGCTCCTCCATCTGCTGCTGCAGCAAGGCAAAGCGCTTGCTGGCCAGCGTGCTGCGGGTCGCCAATACGCCCACGGTGCCGCTGCGGGTCTCTTGGGCGGCCGGCTTCAGACCGGGTTCGATGCCGACCACCACCAGCCGCGGCCATTGCGCGCGAATGGCCTGGATGGCCGCGGCGGTGGCGGTATTGCAGGCCACCACCAGCGCCTTGACCTGCTGGCCGACAAAGAACGCGGCAATGGCCAGTGACCGTTCCACGATCTGGGCTTCGCTCTTGTCGCCGTAGGGGGCGTAGCCGGAGTCGGCGAAGTAGAGCAGCTTTTCGCGGGGCAGGGCGGCCTGGATGTGACGCAGCACCGACAAGCCGCCGACGCCCGAATCGAAAATGCCGACCGCGGCATCGGCTGCGGTCGGCATCGGGATCGGGCTGGCAGATTGTCCTGCAGAAGGCGCGGCGGCTTGCTTGACTGCTTCATTCATGGTGCTGCGCGCGCTCCTGCGGATCGTCTGGCGTGGCTCAGGCGGTGGTGACGGGGATCTTGGACAGGGAGACGCTCTGGGCGATCTTTTCCTTCCACTCGGCCGGCCCGGTGTTGTGCACCGAGATACCGTTGGCGTCGACGGCCACGGTCACCGGCATATCCTTGACGTCGAACTCGTAGATGGCTTCCATGCCCAGGTCGGCAAAGCCCAGCACCTTGGCCGACTTGATCGCCTTGGACACCAGGTAGGCCGAACCACCCACGGCCATCAGGTAGGCCGACTTGTGCTTCTTGATCGCCTCGATGGCCGCCGGGCCGCGCTCGGACTTGCCGATCATGGAGATCAGTCCGGTCTGTTCCAGCATCATGTCGGTGAATTTGTCCATGCGGGTGGCGGTGGTCGGACCCGCCGGGCCCACCACTTCGTCGCGCACCGGATCGACCGGGCCGACGTAGTAGATCACGCGGTTGGTGAAGTCCACCGGCAGCTTCTCGCCCTTGGCCAGCATGTCCTGGATGCGCTTGTGGGCAGCATCGCGGCCGGTCAGCATCTTGCCGTTCAACAGCAGGGTCTGGCCCGGCTTCCAGGAGGCGACTTCTTCCTTGGTCAGGGTATCCAGGTTGACGCGCTTGGACTTCTCGGTGTCGGCCACCCAGTGCACTTCGGGCCAGTCCGACAGCGACGGCGGTTCCATGTAGGCCGGGCCGGAGCCGTCCAGCACGAAGTGACCGTGACGGGTCGCCGCACAGTTGGGGATCATCGCCACCGGCTTGGAGGCCGCGTGGGTCGGGTGCATCATGATCTTCACATCCAGCACCGTGGTCAGGCCGCCCAGGCCCTGTGCGCCGATGCCCAGTGCGTTGACCTTCTCATAGAGCTCGATACGCAGCTCTTCGGTCTTGTTC
>PJUA01000173.1_pt1 | contig 56811 bp, 49 predicted proteins | sample 1512151 | NCBI WGS metagenome assembly PJUA01 (sample SAMN08177678, study PRJNA422409) | Soil metagenome, whole genome shotgun sequencing project. | isolation source: Soil enriched on filter paper: beechwood xylan treatment | place: USA: Madison | collected 2015-01-15
CGTATCCTCGGCATGTCCTATTCCTCCGCTTAAGCCTCCTCCGTATTCCAGCACTCCGAACCACACTAATGCCACGCAAATTGCCACCTGAACCAATCGCCGCATACGCCGCACCCTCTCTATCATGAAATCAAAAATGATTTTTTAAGATTGATAGAGTATATGAAGGTCGGTCCACGCAAATACCTGCTTCATCAAAGAGATTTATGGCATTTACAAAATCCCCTATAGTTGTCCCCTGTTTGGCCTGCATCCCCGCCCGCCACCGCTTGTTCCTTTTCTACCATATAGCTGAATATGTAACTTTTTCCCTTTGCTTAGCGTCATAATCTACAACTTCTCAAAAAGGCGGGATATTATGATAAAAGCTTTTGCAATCTCTCTCTTATTATCATCTTTTATAGTTTTGTCGGCATGCGGGGTAGATGCTAAGCCACCCATACAAGCTGAACCAACTGCTAGCAACCACAATGCAGCTAACGATCCTGCTGGCGCAGCAACGTCTGCCGCTAACAACACATCGACACCTGCCGACAACAGCACATTAACACCTTCCAATAGCAACTCGACGTCCGACGGCGGCAATGCATCAAGCCATCCGGCACAATCGGAGGAACCAAAAGCTTCTTCTACTACAGACCCTCTAAGCTTTAAAGCCAAGCTGGATGTTGACTTTACATCTATTGAAAGCGAGCTAACTGAAAACGAAATCCCTGCGCTGGAGGTGCTTAAAAACAATCTGAACGCGCTTGTCAACCATGATCATGCTGCTTTCAAGGCCGGATTTGTTACTGAAAAGCTGGCGGAGGACCTTGATTTTTATTATGGCGACCATTTTCAATACAGCTTTACAGAGCTGGAGCTATTCGAAAGGCATACCTACATTGAAAACCAGGTGCACTTTACAATTGTCGGAGAAAAACTAAATACGGATACCAATACAATAGAAGCCGAAAAGCTAATGTACGCCATTCGTCAGGACGATCAAGGAAATTGGACGATTTATACAATTGACTAGCCAAAAAAGGAGCCTATTATCCACAACGATCATGGATAATAGGCTCCTTCATTACCTTTATGTATGCTCGCCCGCGCATTACGTGCGGAGCAAACTGACTGTAGATTTACAGACGGCTTACCGCCTCCAGCACGGCTTCGGCATGCCCCTTCACCTTGACATTGCGCCATTCCCGCACCAGCGTGCCTTTGGCATCAATGAGAAAAGTGGAGCGGACGATCCCCATATATTCGCGGCCGTACAGTTTTTTGAGCTGCCAGACTCCGTAAAGCTCGCAAACCTTATGATCTTCATCGGCCAGCAGCAAATACGGCAGTTCCTTTTTCTCGATAAAGTTGCGATGAGATTTAATGCTGTCCCCGCTGATGCCCAGCACCACGGCCCCCATTTCACGGAATGCGGCATAGTTATCCCTCATATCGCATGCTTGCACGGTACAGGTTGCCGTCATATCTTTCGGATAAAAAAATAATACCACCGGAGCGCCGCGCAATTCCATCAAGGAAACGGTCTCTCCATTTGATGCGGGCAATTTGAATTTAGGAGCTTTTTTCCCTAGCTCTACAGCCATTTTGTTAACGCATCCTTTCCTCGATACTGTAACCATCCAACTGGCAATACAGACTTAAGCATGTCCAGCATTGCCTGCCGCAACGCATCATCCTCCAAGCCCGGCTACGAACCGGCTCCACGATATCGTTTGACGCCGTGATTCCAGAACGCCAGCCCAAGCCCAAATACGATCAAGCCCATAACCGGCGTCAGAAGCGCCAGCTGGGACAGGTCATCTGCTTTCTTTTCCAAAAAATACGAAGCCGGAATGACGCCAACAAACGCAAACGGCAGCAGCCAGGTCAGCATAAAACGGATGATTTTGTTATAAATATTAACGGGATAACGCCCGTAATTCTGAATGTTGTACATCAGCGGCACAATGCCCGTCGGCGCGTCGGAGTAAAAGGAAATTGCGCTGAGCGCCGTATACAGCCCGGCATAAATCAACGCCGCTCCGATGATCAGCAAAAGCAAAATAAACAAATCGCTGATTGCAAACGGCAAGCCCAGCTGGCTCCAGCAAAGCGCCATAATGCCGGCGCCAACCGCAGAGCCGATCAGGGACGGCGGATCGACATTTTCGAGCAGCACCTGAAACAGGCTGTGGGCGGGACGCGTCAGCACGCGGTCCATTTCTCCTTTTACGATATAACGCTCGCTGAAATTCCAGATGCCAAAAAACGTGCTGAATATGCCATACGGAATCATAAAGAAGCCGTAAACAAACACAACCTCGGCCTCCGACCAGCCGCCAAGCGACGGCGTATGCTGGAACACGATCAGAATAAAGATCAGGTTCATGCCCTGGAACAGGAGGTCCGAAAGCACCTCGATCCAGAAGTCGGCGCGGTACGTCAGTCTTGTTTTGGCGTAGTTTTTAATATATTCCCAAAATAACGATGCATATCTCATCCCGTTACCCTCCCTGCACGAACAGCCGCTTGCGGGCCGCGCGCCAAATCAGCCAGATTGGAAGGAGCAAAATAACAAACCATAGCGCCTGCAGCCCGAATACGCCCGCCGCTTCTTCAATCGGCGTTCTTCCTGTAAAAACGGAGCTCGGCAGATACGTAATCGCTTGAAATGGAAGCCACTGCATAATGCCCGTCAGCCAGCCCGGGAAAAACGCAATTGGCACCACAACGCCGGAAAACAGGTCTACCATGACCCGTTTCATACGCATCATTCCTTCATTATTTTCCACAAAAAACGCAAACAGACCCGTCAAAATATTAATTTGCGAATTAATCAGGAAGCTGAAAAACAGCATGACAGCATAGATGAGCCACACTGTCGGCTCCTTGGGCAAGGAAACCGGAAAAATCAGACAGACGATAAACAGCCCCGGCACCATAAACAGCAGCAGGCGGAACAGCCCTTCGCCAAAGCCCTGCATCATTTTGACCAGCAGATAGGAATACGGCCGGATCAGTTGCACCGCTACGCTGCCGTCGCGTATTTCGTTCGCAATTTCACGGTCCAGATTGTTAAAATAAAACGCCCGCGCCATCCACGAAACGGCGATATACGTGGTCATCTGCGGCACGGTAAAGCCAGCGAGCGATTCCTGGCTGCCATAAATGGCCTGCCAGAGAAAATAATACGCTCCAATATTAATGGCATAAATAATTATGCCGCTGTAATAATTGACGCGATACGCCAGCATCATTAAAAAGCGGATGCGGATAAAATCAATATAAGCGCTAATCATCGCGAAGCAAGCTCCTTCTTGGCTTCATCCGCATCAGCAGTGCCGGACTGGTAGATGCCGCGCACGATTTCGTCCGTATTGGTTTCGATAATTTTAATATCGCGAATATCCGCTCCGCCTACCACTCTTGCCATCGCATCGGAAAAGCTGACGGAATGGGGCACAAACAATCTGGCACTGACGTCGTTTTCGACGGTCCATTCCGTATCCAGATCGCTCGTCAGCTCCTGAAGCTTCGCCAAAGGCGTCTGCTTCCCGAACTGGAATACGATTTCCCTTCCCTTGCTCCATTTTGTTTTCAGCTCTTCCAATCCGCCGTCATATATAATGCGACCGTCGTCCAGCATCACCACTCTGGAGCACAACGCTTCAATATCCTGAAGATCATGCGTCGTCAGAAGAATGGTTGTACCTTCTTCCCGATTCATTTCCATTAGAAAATCGCGGATTTCGGTTTTGACCACGATATCCAGACCAATGGTGGGTTCATCCAGAAAAAGAATTTTTGGATTGTGCAGCAGCGAAGCTACCAGTTCGCAGCGCATACGCTGGCCCAGGCTCAGCTTGCGCACGGGACGGTTCAGCAAATCCCCCAATTGAAGACGTTCCACCAGCCGGTCCAGCCGCCTGCGGAAGTCCTGCTCCGGCACACGATAAACCTTGCGGAGCAAACGAAACGATTCGATAACGCCGATATCCCACCATAGCTGGGAGCGCTGGCCAAATACAACGCCAATTTCGTTTACGAATTTTTCCCGGTCGCGGTAAGGCACATAGCCATTCACCTTAATCTCTCCCGCCGTCGGCACAAGAATACCGGTCAGCATTTTGATCGTTGTTGATTTTCCGGCTCCATTTTCACCGATATATCCGCAAATCTCGCCCTGTGGAATTTGGAACGAAATGTCCTTAACCGCCCTTACTTCTCTGTATTCCCGCTTAAACAGATCCTTTAGCGCGCCGGACAAGCCTTCGCGGTTTTTCTGCACGCGAAAATCTTTTCGCAAATCTTTGACATCAATAGCAAGCATCGTGCTGTGGACAGCTCCTCTCGTTTCGACATTTCCCCGGAAATAATGGAATAACTCCGGCAATCGACAGAATGATTTCTGGCAATTCCCCGCCGTAATTCCGGACTTGTCGGAAAAACAAATGGTTGAAGTTGGAAGAAAAACCCTTTTTATTAGCCAGCTTTATGAGAGTTTTCTAATCTCAACATAAATTTACTTTCAAGTTGACCAGCATTATCTTACAATATTCTCGTTCCATTTCATGCATGGTCATGTCTAAAACCTCGCTGGAGCGGCAGCATGCAACGCCTTTTTATCCCTTGCAGCAACGCTTATCCTCGACTACTCCAGGATTAAGCCATCGAAAAGCTCCTTGCCTAAGGGCAGGGCAATAATTCGGCAATATCTGCTCCTTGCAGAAGTCTAGACATCATTATTATTGCAAAACTTGCAACAGGTCTATCTTGAGCTTTATAATTTTATGATATGTAATCATACATCAGTTATCGTCAGGCGTAAATGTCTATGTGAGGTCTCTCCAATGACCTGACGCTTGCCGGCCTTCCTGTACTGACCCACATGCCCGAAAGGAGATTGCACACGCAATGCGTACAAAAAAATTCCGCTGGAAGTGGGTTATTATTAGCCTTTCCACTGTAGCGGCAGTCATTATTGGCATCACCATCTATTGGGGGGCCGGCGTCTACAGCGCATTGAATGACTTTCAAAAACCGCCGGAGGAATCTCGCTTTCAAGAGATCGAGCCGGAGAAAACAGTCGAAATTCCAAAATGGGAAGGGAAAGAACGAGTCAACATCCTGCTGCTTGGCGGAGATGCCCGCGATGCCGCGGAAGGCGAGGTCGCACGATCTGACTCCCTGCTTGTTGCTTCCTTTGATCCTGTAACCAAAAAAGCACATTTATTCTCGATTCTTCGGGACACCTATACGGACATAGAAGGATACGGGCGCGGACGCATCAACACGGCTATTTCGGTCGGCGGCCCATCGCTCGCCATGAAATCGGCAGGCGATCTGCTGGGGCTGGAAATACAATATTATGTATACACCGATTTTGAAGGCTTCAAATCGTTGATTGATACAATCGGCGGCATCTGGTTTGATGTCGAAAAGAATATGCGGTACCGCGACAACGCCGACGGCAACCGCTACGACATCAACCTGGAGAAAGGATACCAGCTGCTTGATGGCGACAAAGCTTTGCAATATGTCCGATTCCGTCATGACGCATTGAGCGATTATACGCGCACAGAACGCCAGCGCAACTTCCTGAAGGCAGTGGCCGACAAGCTGCAATCCGGATGGAACCTAATTCGCATGAAGGAAATTTTGGACAGTGTGTCTCCTTATATTGAAACCAATCTGGCAGTCAGCGACATGCTGAAGCTTGCCCAGCTTGGCGTAGAAAGCCATGTTGGCGGTACAGCTCAGGTTCCGCCAATGGAGCTGGTCAAGGAAGAAACCATCGGCGGCGCGTCCGTCATCAGCATACGGGATGAAGATGCCTTACTTGGCTATGTACAGGAAATACTATCCAAGGACGATACAGTGCCGCCTCCTTCAGAGTCTCCTGAAGGAACAGGCGAACAAGGCTCAACGAATGGAGCCAGCTCCACATCCAATGGCGGCTCCGCAAGCCCAAGCAGCAATGGCTCCGCCGGCGGCAACGGTTCCTCCGGAACATCTCGTATATCGGGAGGCAGTTCCTCAGGGAGCGGCAGCTCCTCCGCCCGCTCAGGAAGCGCCAGCTAATACAAGTGCCCTGAGCTTGTTGGTTCGCGTTTGCACATATTGACACGATAAAGCAGACTTATTAGCGCAAATTTGCATTTTTATTACGCTTTTGACAGCTACCTGCTTTTAATACCCCTCTTCCCAGCGACGACGGAAGAGGATTTAAAAAACATGTTACCGGCGCCGCTGCATAAGCGGCGCTTACTCATTTATTAGGGGCATCATGTGAATGATTAGCTGCGACAAACCTTTCATTTAGTACGAGAAGTCGTACAAAAGGATGATTTTCGTGCAGCAAACCTTTTGTTTTGTACGAGGAATCGTACAATTTTCTCTTTCAGCACAGCGGGCGGGGCTACTCTTTTGGGCCAACGCCTCCTGTAAAATCGCAGCTTATTTATTTCATGCGGAGCTCTCGCATTTTTATGGATGTTGCCTCTAGTTCAATGCGGGTGTTTCCACTCCACATGTCTCATAATCCCAATTGCTGATTTCTGAATGGAGCACTATATAATTAAAGCATATAAGGAGTATGAATATAATGACTAATCAAAGACCAACCTCGCAAGTGTTGTATGAAACGGCGCTGCAGCATATTGTGGGGGGCGTAAACAGCCCATCCCGATCCTACAAGGCCGTTGGCGGCGGAGCTCCCGTCTTTATGAAACGGGCGGAGGGCGCTCATTTCTGGGATGTCGACAACAACCGCTATATTGATTATCTGGCCGCATACGGGCCTATCATTACTGGCCACGCCCACCCCCATATTACAGAAGCCATCGTTAAAGCTGCACGCGACGGAGTTTTGTACGGCACGCCAACCGAGCTTGAAATCAAGCTGGCCATGATGCTTAAGGAAGCCATCCCTTCCATGGACAAGGTTCGTTTTGTTAATTCCGGCACCGAAGCCGTTATGACAACGATTCGTGTCGCAAGAGCTTACACCGGACGCAGCAAAATCATCAAATTTGCTGGCTGCTACCACGGTCATTCCGATCTGGTGCTGGTTGCCGCAGGCTCCGGCCCGTCCACGCTTGGCATTCCGGACAGCGCCGGTATCCCGACTACGATCGCTCATGAGGTGATCACCGTGCCGTTTAACAACCTGCCTGCCTTGAAGGAGGCACTTGAGCGCTGGGGCCACGAAACCGCCGCAGTCATGGTTGAGCCTATCGTCGGCAACTTTGGCATGGTCATGCCGCATGAGGGTTACCTGGAGGGGCTATGCAGCCTTGCGCGGGAGGCAGGTTCATTAGTGATCTATGATGAAGTCATCAGCGCTTTCCGTTTTCATTACGGCTCCGCGCAAACCTTTAGCGCTTTTCCGGATCATGACGCCATTCAGCCGGATCTAACCGCACTGGGGAAAATTATCGGAGGAGGCCTTCCCATCGGAGCTTACGGCGGGCGAAAAGAAATTATGGAGCAGGTTGCTCCGCTGGGTCCCGCTTATCAGGCGGGCACAATGGCTGGCAATCCCGCTTCCATCTCTGCAGGCATCGCGTGTCTGGAAGTGCTGCAGGAGACAGGCGTATACGACCGGATGGATGCCCTGACAGCCAAGCTTACCCACGGCTTACAAGATGCCGCAGACCAGAATGGCGTACCGTTAACCATCAATCGCATTCGCGGTTCGTTTTCGGCTCATTTCTGCAATCATCCTATTACCAATTATGATGAAGCTCAAGATACAGATGGCGAGCAATTCGGGCGTTTTTTCAAGCTGATGCTGGATCAAGGCATCAATCTGGCGCCTTCCAAATATGAGGCCTGGTTTCTGACAACGGCGCATACCGAGCAGGACATCCAGGAGACGATAGCAGCGGCTCAAACCGCCTTTGCCCAGTTATAACAGAATCAGTATAGAGCCAGGATAGAACCAGAATAGAGCCAGCCCAGCACACCGGGCCGAGCTTCCCGCCTGGCGGACTACTGCCAGCAACCACTAGTTGAACGGATATAGCAGCAATGCTAAGACAAAATATTATAATGGAGGCGTTATTTTGCTAACGACGAGACTTTCCGAAACCAGAGATTTGCCGGATATGCTGGCACTTGACAGTAAAGTCTGGAATGATGACAATTCACCAGCCGACTTAACCAAACAAACGACTCTTGAGCAATTCGCCGAACACAACCCTCCAGGTTCACAAATAGTTGCGGAGCTTGACGGCGTTTTTTGCGGGTATGTGGGCATGCGTCCTCCAACCTCCCTTCTGTCCAACCGCCACGTAGTCGAGCTGGCTATTGCGGTAGATTCACAATTCAGGGGCGCGGGCATCGGACGCGCGCTTTTGGAGGCTGCTGAAAAATATGCAGCATCCCAAGGAAAGCGAAAGCTCTACTTGCGCGTATTATCGAGTAATACGGGAGCGATCGCCTTTTATGAAAAATGCGGTTTTATTCTTCAAGGAAGAATGGTCGAGGAATTTTTCATTAACGGAAGGTACGTAGATGATTTGCTGATGTACAAGCCGATCGAAGCTGGGAAGCTGCCAACCACTCTCGACTGACCAGCATGGCCACCCGCAGAGGAGCGGCCGCGTTAAGCCGCAGAGTTTATCACTAATAACAATCTGATCGTTTGTGTAAAAAAAGAAGCTGCCAACCACTTTTCATGCGGAAGGCAGCTTCTTTTGGCGGAAAGGAAGGCCATCAGGGTGCAGAAATGCTTTTTTGTCTGGTTTTGAACAGCAAAAAAATAAAAAAGGGAGCGCCAACGCCGGCGGTAAAAACACCGGCGGGAATATCCAGCGGCATAAACAGCATTCGTCCTCCCAGATCCGCAAGAAGCAGCAAGGCTGCCCCGGTCAAGGCGGACATTGGCAGCACCAGACGGTAGGAGGCGCCGACAAGCAGCCGCGACAAATGAGGAGCCATTAACCCGATGAAGGACAGCGTTCCCGCAACACCAACTGCCGCTCCGCATAAAGCCACGCATATCAGTAGTGCAAGCAGCCTGCTTCGCTGCAATGAGCTTCCCAGCCCAATTGCGGCGGGCGCTCCTAGCGATTGAACGTTTAATTCCCTGAACAGCAGCATGGAGCAGGGCAGCAGAATAACAATCCACGGCCATAACATTTTGATATACGTCCAGTTTGTCCCGTAGATGCTGCCCGTCGTCCAGCTTAGCACCTGCGTCGCCAGGTAAGAAGGCCCGCTGATGAGCAGAAACGTTGTCATCGCTCCCGCAGCAGCAGACAAGCCGATGCCAATAATGACAAGCCGCGATGGCGATATGCCCTTTTTCCAGCCTAACCCGTACAATAAAGCTGCGGCAGCCAGCGCGCCCGCAGCGGCGACAAAGGGAATCAAATGAACACTAAAGCCTTTGACCAGCGTCATAAACGCCACAACACATACGGATGATCCTCCTGTTACGCCCAGCACGTCGGGAGAAGCCAAAGGGTTGCGCACAACGCCCTGCAGCAGGGCTCCCGCAACGCCTAATGCGGCCCCGACCATAATCGCGGCAAGAATGCGCGGCAGACGAAGCTGAATGACAATCATGCTGCTATCAACCTCCCCTCTACCCGCCAGCGTCGCCAGCACCTCCATGAATGACAGCTTTGTAGTCCCCAGACTGAGCGAAATCAGCGCGATAGCAATGACGATGACCAAAGATCCGCAGACAATTGCTCCGCCTGCTTTGCGGCGGCTAATCATGCTTTCGCCTCCTCGCTATTGCAATCAAAAACGGCACGCCGAGCAAGGCGGTTGCAATGCCTACGGGAACCTCGCGCGGTATCAGCACAAAACGCGACAGCAAATCGGCTCCAACCAGCAAAAGCGCTCCTGCAACGGCGCTATACGGCAGCAACCAGCGATGATCCTCACCGGCTATAGCCCTGCACACATGCGGAACCATCAGTCCGACAAAAGCAATAGGCCCGGCAGCGGCAACCGAGCTGCCCGCCAGCAGAATGACAGCGGCGGCGGCCAGAGACTGAACAAGCTTCAGCCTCATTCCCAGCCCTTTGGCATTGTCGTCTCCCAAGGCCATGACATTAAGCGAAGGCGCAATGCCAAGCGCTAGCAGCCAGCCCAGCGACATATAAGGCAGAACCTGCTGCAGATGCTCCAGCTTTCTTCCAGATACGGAGCCGATCATCCAGAACAGGGCGTCGTCGAGCGCCTGACCATTCAGCAGAATCAACCCGGAGGTCAAAGAAGCGGAAAATGCGGCGATTGACGCGCCTGCAAGCGTCAGCCTTGTCGTATCGAGCTTTCCGCCTCCCAGGCTTCCTAATACAAAAACGATAACGGCCGTTATGGCAGCCCCCGCAAGCGCAATAGGAATCATCCCGCCGATTGTGAGCGAGGAGCCGTAGAGAACAAGAGCCGCTACAACGCATAAGGAAGCTCCGGCATTTATGCCAAATACAGAAGGAGAGGCAAGCTGGTTGCGAGTCAGCACCTGCATGATGACACCGGCCATAGCCAGACTTGCGCCAACAGCAGCCGCAATCAGAGTACGGGGCATTCGCACCGTCGTTATGAGCAAATGCTCATTCGATCCGTCGAAAAGGGCGTACGCCTGCCAAAGCTCCCGCACCCCGAACGATTGAATGCCGCGCAAAACACTAATTAACATGACAAACAGCAGGACCGCAACACCTGTTGCCAGCCCTGCCAGAAGTTTTGGATTCCGGTTACGCTTTGAGTGCATTATTTCGCCTCAAAATAATCCAGGATTTCATCAAGCAGCAGGTTTGCCGCCTCGTATCCCCCAGCCGTATTCCAGATAGCCTCATCCACCTTGATAACCTTGCCGTTTTTAGAAACCTCCAAATTTTTGAATAACGGATCCTCCAGCCATTCCTGTGCAACCTTGGAGGCTTCGTTGTCCTCCTGCGTTTCCGAAACAAAGTAGAACATGACATCGCCGTCCATACTGGAAATAGTCTCCTTGGACAGCACTTCAATAAAGTCGTCCTTGTCCTGGGAGGCCGGCCGAGCAAAGCCAAGCTGCTCAAGCAGCACGCCCGAGAATGTTTGCTTCAAGTAGATGCGGACCTGGCTTGGGGTAAAGCGGACAATGGAGATTTTGGAATCCAGCTTGTCCGCCAGCTTGGCTTTTGCTTCCTCGACGCGGTGGTCAAAAGCCTCCATCAGCTCCTTGCCTTCCTCTTCCTTGTTCACTGCTCTGGAATACAAGGAGAAGTTAATTTTCCAATCTCCGGCCAAATCCTCGGAAAATATCGTTGGTGCAAGCGAATCAAGCTGCTCGAAAATTTTTTCCTGGCGCACCTTGTTGCCAATAATCAAATCCGGCTTCAGGCTGGCAATAAGCTCGATATTGGGCTGGAGCTCATCTCCAACAACTACAACATCCTTCATATCGCCAGCAATGTGATTGTACCAGGGGTCCTGATACCATGACTGAACGGCTCCTACTGGCTTGATTCCCAGCGCCAGCAACGCCTCTGTTCCTTCATTTGTTAAAATGACTACACGCTCCGGCGTGCCGGTCAGCTTCGTTTCTCCCATCGCATGCTTGATGGTTCTTGACGCATCCGCCGGGGTTGACTCCTCCGGCTGCGAAGCTGCAGGCGACGGGCTTGCCGCCGTTCCCGCAGCCTGATTGCCCGCTCCGCCGCCACATGCGCTAAGCACCAGCGTAAGACAAATTACAAGCAAGGTCAGCATTTTTTTAGATCGAAAGTACATGGATGAATCTCCCTCTCCCCTATATTGATAATGATTATCAAATCCAATATCAATATAACTGGAGTTGCCCCAATGAGCAATGGACGATGTAGACATAAACAATGGATCATCTGGACGGAGATTTTTTTCGCGGTAGCTGGCAGGCGAAAGGCCAGTATGCTTCTTAAACAGCCTGCTGAAATAATAGCTGTCTGCGTAGCCGACACTTTCCGCAATCGTTTTGAGCGGCATGCCGCTGTCCGCCAGCAGTTCCTTCGCTTTGCTCAGTCTTATTCCAATGACATAATCAATAGGCGAGGTATGAAAAACCTCCCGGAATTTGCGCATCAGCTGTCTCGGGCTGCAATCCAGCAATTCCGCCAGCTGCTCCAGCGTAATCGGTTCACGATAATGCTCTTGTATATAGTCCGCCGCCTGTGCCGCAAGGTCAGGCTGGATATAGCGTATTTCGTTCCGGCTCAATTGTCCCGCGATTTCATAGACCCATTGATAAAACAGAGCTTTGGCCATCAGCTTGTTCAGATCGTTGGCCTTTTGCCACTCTGCATAAATACGCTTCGCCTTGTCGAGAAGGTAAATGGGCTGGTTTGCGCGAATGACATATTGCGCTTGAAAAGGCGACTCCTGCTGCATACTATCCAGCTGCTTTTGACGGTTGCGCTGCGGCAGCGTCGTTTTGTACAAGATGACGTAATAATAGCACTCGCATTCCGGCACCATATCAAGCTGCATGCCTTTTCCGCCATGTAGTACAGAATAAGGCTTAAGCGTTCGCAGCTTATCATCCATTCGGACCTTTGCCGTCCCGGCGGCAAAATACAAATAGGCGCTGGCGGGAAGACGCCAGCGCTCCTCTCCTTGTCCGGCCCGCAATACGTGCAGCCTGACATCCATAATTTGCAGATGCGCCGCATTGAGCAGCTTGATGTGCGCTTCCAAATCCATTTGTTAGTAAACCTCCTTGCACCAATCCGACGGCAACCATAAATACATGCCTAACAACGCTTTCGATCAGGCATTCCATTACACGTATTTTAATTGATAACCGTTTTCAATGCAATGATGCCGGGAGGTCCCTATATCAGGAATAATCCATAACGATCAGCCTATCATCCTCCTGCAGGGGATTGCCACGCCCGTCTCTATTGTTTGTAATAAAATAAAGACGCCCTTCCTTCAAATGCAAATCGCGGATTCGGCCTTCGCCTTCATGCCACTTTTCCATCTCCCCGGTGGAAGGCGTATACCGATAGATGCCTTCCCCTGCCAACGCAGCGATAAGCAAACGCCCCTCCCCGTCAACAATCGTGCCGGACGGCGCAATAGCCTCATCTCCGGTATGGTAGAGCGGCGGAACCATCCCGGGGCGCGTCTGGTCACCGATAAGCTCCGGCCACCCATAGTTGGCCCCTGGCGTAATCCTATTCACCTCGTCATGGCCGCCGGGGCTGCCGGAGGGGCCGTGCTCGCTGCTGTACATCGTCCCGTCGCTTGTCCAGGCCAACCCTTGCGGATTGCGATGTCCATAGGAGTACATGTAAGAGGATGATGACGGATTGTCCGGAGGTATGCTGCCGTCCAGGTTAAGGCGCAATATTTTGCCAGCAAGAGATTCCTTGTCCTGGGACAGGCTCGTTTGAGTAGCGTCGCCTGTTGTTGCGTACAGAAGTCCGTCCGGGCCAAACTCCAGCCTGCCGCCGTTATGATAGAGACTTCCGGGAATACCTTCCAGAAGCGCTTTTTGCTCCACCCATTCAGCGCCCTCTAGCTTCAGCTCGACTATCCGATTGAGGGTTTTGCCGCTGCTTCTGTACGTATGATAGGCAAAAGCCGTTTGGGCCGAAGGGAAATCCGGAGACAGCACAAAACCTAAAAACCCTCCTTCGGCTTCATGGTGAACGGCTTCTTCAAGCCGGACGGACATACGCGTCATGCCGCCGTTGTCCACCTTCACGATTCCGCCCTTGCGCTCGCTGATGTAGATAACGTCGCCATCAAAAGCAATGGACCATGGAATATCCAAGCCTTCCGCCGCAATTTCGTAAGGCGCCGCTTCATTGGACGGTGTTGCCGCTGGCTCTTGGGACGCGCCGGAGGATTCGCTCGGAGTCCCTTTTTCTTCTCCTGACGGTAACCCTTCACTGCTGCCCGAGGCCTCGGGATAATCTGCGAGAGGAGAAGGCGAGGTGATGCCGGAAGCGCCATCCTCCGGGGGCTTGCCGCTACAGCCAGCAATCAGCATGGCAAGTACGGTTGCCGTTGCCGCTATGATTGCTGCTTTCTTGGTTTTTTTGCTTTTTCCGGGTTTTCCGAATTCCTTCATTCCTTCACTTCCTTCCTCATTATTGCCGGAGCACCTATAAAATGCCGCTACAATACTATTAAACACGCCATGCTGCAGCCAAACGCCATGCTTGTTGAAAAAAGGCTTGTTGAAAAAAGGCCAAGCCTTAATCATCTGGCCTGGCCTCAGCTATTCAGCTTGATTAAAACACGATTTTTATTGCTATTTTGACGGATTCTACCTAGAACTACCCAGAACTACTCCTTGCCGAGGCAGTCCTTCACGCCTTAGCCCGCAGCATCCGCATCCGCTAATGCTTGAACAAGTCCGTCATGAATAATTCCATTGCTGGCGGCGACGTTGCGGACGCCAAGATGGTAAGGCTCGCCTTTTGTATCTGTAACGTGTCCGCCTGACTCCTGAATAAGTAAGGCGCCTGCAGCCAAATCCCAGCTATTGAGGCCAATCTCCCAAAATCCGCTGAGCCTTCCCGCTGCCACATAGGCCATATGGAGAGCAGCCGATCCCGCGATTCTCAGGTTTCGCGTTTGCGGCGCTACTGCAGCGATCCCCTTCAAATTAACCGGCAGCGCATAGAGATGATCGGCTGGCAGTCCAGTGGCAATAAGGCTTTCGCGCAAGCTTTCCTCCCGCGATACCTCCATCCTTTTGCCATGCACATAAGCCCCTTTGCCTTTTTCCGCTACAAAAAGCTCATCCTTGATGGGATCATAAACTACGCCAACAATGACCTCGCCCCGGTAAGCAAGCGCAATGGATACGCAAAAAAACGGGAAGCCGTGCACAAAATTGGTCGTTCCGTCAATGGGATCGACGATCCATAAATATTCCGCGCTGCTGGCGTCAGCCAGCGCTTGTGCCGATGCCTCGAGCCCCGGCTCCACCCCTTCTTCTCCCAAAAAGGAATGCTGCGGAAAATGGGTGGCGATCAATTTGCGGATCAGACTTTCCGAGCCTTTGTCCACCTCCGTAACCAGATCATGAGGCGACTGCTTTATATCAAGGCTGGAATGTTTGCCAAGCTTTGTCCTGATCCATTCCCCCGCCTTGGCGGCGCAGTTGATAGCTACGGCGGTAAAGCTTTTTCCCCCGACGGCGTAGCCGCCTTGTCCTTCGTTCACATCTCTCACTCCTCGCATAACATAAAAACGATAGTTTAAAAGTCCGATGAACAACCTCTGCAGGTTTGCCATTAACAACATCGTAATGCAATACGGCCCCTTAAGGTGACAAGTTTCGTATATTTGATGAACAAGCCCTTTGTTTGTCATTACGTCCCCGTTCCAAACGAAGGGGAGGGTAGAACAACCCTTACAAGGCCGCAAATCCGTCATAAATCATTTTGGCGGCCAGCGCCAAAAGCGTTGCTCTGAGCAGCCACATCAGTCCTTTTCCGCTCATGCGCACGGCGATGGCGGCTCCAATTACGCCGCCCAGCCAGGCTCCAGGCGCCAGCGCCAGCACAAGCAGCCAGTTCACCTCGGAGAGCGCCGCATGCATGCCGCTTCCAACAATGGACGACAGAAAAATAACGAACATAGAGGTGGCAGCGGCGACATGGGGCGGGAAACGAAACAGCAGCACCATAACCGGCACAAACAAGGAGCCGCCTCCGATGCCGAAAAGCCCCGAAATGAGACCCACGCAAGCGCCAATTGCGAGCATAGGCAGCTTGCCATAGCTATAGCTATGGAGCTGACCGCTGGAATCGGTAATGGTTCGCTTGATGGGCCATTCCTTGGTAAACGGTTTCATCCGATCTCGGACAATTAGCAAAACGGCCATAAACAGCATAAAAAATCCAAAAGCCAAATTAAAGCTTCCTGCATTAAGCTTGCCCGTTAAAGCCGCTCCCGCTACAGCGGCGGGACCGCTAGAGGCAAACAGCAGCAGCCCGCTGCGTAAATCAACAATGCCGCGTTTTTTGTAGGACAATGTAGAGGCCAAAGCGGTGACGATCAATACAGTGAGGGAAATTCCCGCCGCTGTAGCATGATCCAACTGCTGCCCGATCAGAGCGGGCGAAACAAGTAGCAGGGCGGGCACAATAATAATGCCGCCGCCCAAACCAACGATACTGCCAAATACGGCAGCAATCAAGCCAAGAAGCACAAGAAGCAGCCATTCCATGATGTCATCTCACCTTTCAGTACGGAGCAATTTCCGCTGCACCGCCATCCAGCACTCGTACCCCTTCTCCTCTTGCTTCAAGCTTCCTGAATTGATCCATGAGCCGCAGCAGCGCCGCATCCTTTGCTTTTGCTTCCAGCATACAATCCATATAGTTGCACGAACCCGCAGCACGTCTCAGAAAATGAAGCAGCGGTTCCGCCTCCACGTCATCTGCATGCCCCCTTGGATCAGTGACGCTTTTGGGACTGGAGGCATGGATTTTGGGCGGAAGTCCCTTCTCCTCTCCAATGCCCAGGCGCGTCCTCTCGCGCTCCCAAGAAAGCTGAATGCGCGGCCAAAAGTCCTGCACCAGCTCGTCCCAGCCTAACTCCCCCGGATTGACAGCATAGTGATGGATATCCAGCACCATGGGAACCTGGGCAGCCTCGGCTGCCGCTAACGTTTCGGCTACGTTAAAGGTTTTATCGTCATTTTCAAGCGTTACGCGATTTCGGATGCCTGGCTCCAGCTCTCCGAACTGGGCAATAAAGCGCTGGCCTGCGGAAAGCTTGTCTCCGTATGCGCCGCCCATATGAATATTGCATTTGCTCTCTTCATTAAGCCCCATGGCTTCCAGCATCCTGACATGGTGCACAAGATCCTTAACGGAATTAACAAGCACCTCCGGCCGGGGCGTGCTGAATACGCAAAAATGGTCGGGATGGAAGGATGTCCTCATGCCATGCTTCTTTGCATAGTCGCCAACCGCCCGAAAGGCCGGAGCCAATTTTTCATATGGCGACCAATCCGCAAGCGCCGCATGTGTCGCAAGAGGAACCAGCTTGGATGAAAAGCGGTACATCCCGATATCATGCCTCTGGCAATGCTTCAATATGCGAAGGGTGCTGTTCAGATTATCCTCCGCTATCGCCTCCAGTCTTAGAAGGGCGAGCTCCCTGTTCTCCTGCTTGCCAAACGTGGCGTAGGTCATGGTGCGGGATGGCGTGATGCCTTCAAGCAGCGTTGTCATGGCAACAAACCCAAATCTGACAATCATGAATCAGGACCGTTCTCCAAAAAACATTTCGTAAGCCAGCGACGTTTGAACCGACGACTCCTGCTCGGTCAGCTTGCGGACAAGCTCCATCTCCACTTGGGTTACCTCTTCGCCTTGAAAATTGATCTCTGCAATTGACGCTAAAATTTTAACGATTGCGATAGCCTGGTTGTCCGGCGTATAAGCAATTACCTTTTGCCCCGTTGGATAAACGCGAAATCCCTTTTTCACCATTTTCCCCTTGCCATATTCCAGCAATTCGTAAAGCTCCTGCTCCGACTTGAACTTGCATACTGAGTTAAATTCGGTACCAAACCCCATGCTAATTCCTCGCTTTCTGTTGAGCCATCAATTAATTTAACAGACAGGCCGCTCTGCTCCTTTGAGCTTTGAACGTGCGCAGGACGAAACGGCCTTTCCGGTTATGCACATTTTGTTCCCGCGCCAATCAGTTAGCGGACTTGGAATCCCCCGTAAAATCAATCCCCTGCTTGGCCGCATGACGGTCAACCGCAAGCTGAATGAGCGTATCCAGCAGCTCGTTGTAAGGCAAACCGCTTTCCCTCCAGAGCAGCGGATACATGCTGAACGGCGTAAAGCCCGGCATTGTATTCACCTCATTAATAAACACAGCGCCGTCTTCCTTGCGCAAGAAAAAGTCCACGCGCGACAACCCGGAGCCGTCAATCGCCTGGAATGCCTGAACGGCAAGCTCCCTGATTTCTTCCGCCGTTTCCGGAGTCAGATCTGCCGGAATCATCATGCTTGATTTGCCATCAATATATTTTGCTTTATAATCATAAAATTCATTAGACGGCAAAATTTCGCCAGGAACAGATGCTTTCGCTTCATCATTGCCCAGAACGCTGACCTCGATTTCCCGCGCATCCACAAATTCCTCTACAATGACCTTGCGGTCGAAGCGGAATGCGTAATCCACGGCGGCAATCAGCTCTTCCCGGTTTCTGGCTTTGGAAACACCTACGCTTGAGCCCAGATTAGCTGGTTTAATAAAGCATGGATAACCAAGGGAAACCTCACATTCCATCACAAAAAATGCAGCGTCCTTCGCCCACTGCGTCCGGTTGAAATACCGGAATACGCATTGCGGCAAGCCTTCCTGGGCAAAAATTTTCTTCATCATTATCTTGTCCATCCCCACAGCGGATGCCAATACCCCTGCTCCGACATAAGGAACGTTGGCCATTTCAAACAGCCCTTGAATCGTTCCATCTTCGCCAAAGGTGCCATGAAGCAGCGGGAACATAACATCAATGCTTTCTTGCCCGCTTTGCAGGCTGACGGCATGCTCTCCGCTAATTTGAGCGATTTCTGCATTTTTCGCCTTTACGCCTGCCGCGTCATGCCCGTCATTGCCCTGATCCAATGCGTCAAAAAGAGGGGCAAGATAAGCGCCTGAGCTTAACGGTTCATCTCCGCCAAAACGCAAGCTTTCCACGGTTGCCGGGGGAGAGAGCAACAAGCCCCCGGATTTCCATTCGCCCTGCTTCGTAATATAAAAAGGTTTAATTTCGTATTTGCTGTAGTCAAACTGATTCATAACTGCATAGGCCGTCTGTAGGGATACCTCGTGCTCCCCGGATTTCCCCCCATAAACAAGACCTATTCTTTTTTTGCTCCCCATGGCACATCCTCCGGTACGATAATAATGACATCCCCCTGCCGCCTTCCTAAAGGCTGTTCAAAAAGTCCGCCAACAATCGCAAAGCGTGATTAACGCCATGCTGAAACGGATAACCGGACTTTTTGAACAGACACCTATGGCTTATAACAGGTCTGGAATGTGGAAGAAACGGTATTTCGTTCCGCTGGTCCAGGCATAAGAATCGCGATAATCCCAATACCTGTGCCTGCTTGGAACGGTGTTGGCGTTCACCAGCGGCTGTCCCGCAGAATCAAAAGCCGTTACAATCGTTGTATGCTGAAACCTGCCTTCTCCGTTCCAGTCATAGGCAATCACGTCGCCTAGCTGCAGTTCATCCGCCGAAGACACGATCACCGCTCTCAAGCCGCCTTTACGGGCTGCGGAAAGGTAAGCCGCCATTGCATTTGCCACAGCCCAGCTATAGCTCCAGTTCTCCCGGTTGCCTGCGCGTCCTTTGTACCACCATCCGCTTTCCCTTCTACCAGTATAGTTCATCGGGGCATTGCCTGCAAAGATACACTGGGAGACGTAATTGGTGCAATTTACATCAAACAGCTCAAAGGAAGGATTGCCTTCGTTCCACCATCTGTCCGCATATGCGGCGGCCAGCTCCCTGCGGTAAGGGATGCCTCCCTTCCATCGTTTAAAACCCGGCATAAGCTCATAGTTTAAATAAGGGGCAGAGCCTGACAGCATACTTTCGGTTTCCTCGGGGAGCTGCGTGTCGGAGTCCTGCTCATGCAGCTGCGCGGAGATGCCATATCGCGGGCGGCGCTCCGATACAACGGGCTCAACCTGCAGCACTGTCCAATCCTGTCCGTCGCGTTTCAGCCATAGACGTTCCGTCTCTTGTCTTTCCTCCATGTAATACATGCCCTTTTGCTCCATTTTCCGTTTCACATGAAGCCTGACCAGTACCGACACCTCGCCAGCGGATTCATTTACACGAATCAGTTCGGCCTTGGTTTCGCTGCCTGCGGGTATGGCCCCTCTCAGCAAATCCCGCTCCCGCAGCCTATCGGTCCGCTGTTGCAATCGTTCGGCGTGAAGAGCATCCGCGACATATTGACTTAAATCCCGGGCGTTCTGCTCGCTTTCTGTGCGGTTAAACAAGCGAACATAACGCTGAAGCGATGACTTCCATTCCGCTCCGTCGCCAGGCGACGGCTTCCTTGGCAGTGACGTGCTTTGCAGCAAGGAGCTTAGCTTGGGGCGCTCCTTGGCTTGTGTTCCTCCTGTTGGCGTATTATCATCCGCCTTCAAGCTGCGGTGCTCCGGGGAAGGTATTTTATCCTCCCTTTGACTCGTTACTGTTTCGGTTTGCTCCATAAAATCCTTTTCCGCACTTCCGCTCCGCGCTCCTGTTGCCTGTTGCTTGACTGCGGCGCCCGTGCGTCCAGCCCCCCGGCTTTTTTTGCTTCCGCTCGTATTTGCCCGCACGCTGGCGGACTGGCCGGGCCGGGATGGCGGCGGGACATTGCGGGAACGAAGCGCAGCATAATGACGGCCTTCTTTTTTTGGCATCGGTATCCCCTCCGGACATCGTTCATTATAAATAGGCAGCAATAACTGGTTCATTATATGAGCGCTACTTACAAATCATGTAAGATAAGCTTGTACGAGTTAAGGCAAGTGCTGCAAAAAGTTCGCTTTTTAGCACATGACGGCGCTCATCGCTGATCATTTATTAAACTTAATACAGGAGAGAGGGGCAGACTAATGAATATCCTTTGAAATCGTTTTAAAAAAGGGGGGAATTGGACTTTACGATGAAAGGCAATAAAGCTATACTATAGATATACGGTTTTTGAAATCATGTTTCATCTAATGAAACTGATTATTGATTTGGCTTACTTTATTGCAAAGGAGTTTGACAATGACTAAACAAAATCATTATTCCGTTCGCACGACCCTGGAATCAGGCGGCAAATCGCATGCCTACTATTCTCTTCCAGAGCTTGAGAAGCAAGGCCTTGGCGATATTTCCAAGCTGCCTTTTTCGATCAAGGTGCTGCTGGAAGCCGCTGTTCGTCAATTTGACGGCCGCGCCATCACCACTGAGCATGTAAAGCAGCTGGCTAACTGGGCCAATGGCCGCGAAGACAAGGAAATTCCGTTTATTCCGGCCCGTATCGTATTGCAGGATTTTACCGGCGTGCCTGTGGTCGTTGACCTTGCAGCCATGCGCGACACTGTAAAAAAAGCCGGCGGAGACCCTAAGCAGATCAATCCCCTTGTTCCCGTCGACCTTGTTATCGACCACTCTGTAATGGTTGACGCTTTCGGCAGCCCCGAAGCGCTTGAGTACAACACTAAGGTGGAGTTTGAACGGAACGAAGAGCGTTACCGCTTCTTGCGCTGGGCGCAAACCGCTTTTGACAACTTCCGCGCCGTCCCTCCGGGAACAGGTATTGTTCACCAGGTTAACCTGGAGTATCTCGCATCCGTTGCAGCGACCAAAACCGTAGACGGAGAAACCGTCGTTTACCCGGACTCGCTCGTGGGCACGGACTCCCATACAACGATGATCAACGGTCTTGGCGTAGTTGGCTGGGGCGTTGGCGGCATCGAGGCGGAAGCTGGCATGCTGGGCCAACCGTTGTATTTTGTTATGCCGGAGGTTATCGGCTTCAAGCTGACGGGCAAGCTGGCTGAAGGCTCAACAGCTACCGACCTGGCTTTGACCGTTACCCAAATCCTTCGCAAAAAAGGCGTTGTTGGCAAGTTCGTCGAGTTTTTTGGACCCGGCCTCTCCAACATCAGCCTTGCCGACCGCGCCACTGTTGCCAACATGGCACCCGAATATGGCGCAACAATCGGCTTTTTCCCGGTTGACGGCGAAACGCTTGACTTCTTGCGCCAAACCGGCCGCGAGGAAGATCAAATCTCGCTGGTTGAAGCTTATTACAAAGCGCAAAACATGTTCCGCACAGATGAAACGCCGGACCCTGTATTCAGCGATGTGGTGGAGCTGGACTTGTCCACAATCGTTCCATCCCTTGCCGGACCTAAGCGTCCGCAGGACCGCGTAGAGCTGACCTCCATGAAGGAGTCGTTCAACGATATCATTCGTACGCCAATCGACAAAGGCGGCTACGGGCTTAGCGATGAAAAAATCGCACAAACCGTACCTGTTACACATGAAGACGGACGCCAATCCAAAATGGGTACCGGCGCTGTCGTTATCGCAGCTATTACCAGCTGTACAAACACTTCCAACCCTAGCGTTATGCTGGGCGCCGGACTTGTTGCCAAAAAAGCCGTCGAGCGCGGCCTGACCAAGCCAGCTTATGTAAAAAGCTCCTTGACTCCGGGCTCCCTCGTCGTTACGGAATATTTGAAAAAAGCAGGTTTGCTGGAATCTCTCGAAAGCCTGGGCTTCCACGTAGCGGGCTATGGCTGCGCAACGTGTATCGGCAACTCCGGTCCGCTTCCGGACGAAGTCAGCAAAGCGATTTCCGACAACGATATGACGGTTGCAGCCGTATTGTCCGGCAACCGGAACTTTGAAGGCCGCGTTCATGCTCAGGTTAAAGCCAACTATCTGGCGTCTCCGCCTCTCGTAGTGGCTTACGCCATCGCAGGAACCGTCAACATTGACCTGACATCCGACCCGATCGGCTATGACCAGGACGGCCAAGCCGTTTACCTGAAGGATATCTGGCCAACTAACGAGGAAATCAAGCAAGCGGTGTCCGCTTCCCTTAACCCTGCCATGTTTAACGATAAATACGGCAATGTATTTACACAAAACGAGCGTTGGAACGCCATTGACGTGCCTGAAGGCGAAAGCTACGAATGGGATGCCAAATCGACTTACATCCAGAACCCGCCGTTTTTCGAAAATCTGGGTTCGGAATTGTCCGATATCGCCGATATCCCGTCCGCAAGCGTGCTTGCTCTGATGGGCGATTCCGTTACAACCGACCATATTTCCCCTGCCGGCAACATTACGGTCAATAGCCCGGGCGGCAAATATTTGGTGGACAATGGCGTAGAGCGCAAGGACTTTAACTCTTACGGCTCACGCCGCGGCAACCATGAGGTGATGATGCGCGGAACGTTCGCGAACATCCGTATCCGCAACCAGGTCGCTCCTGGAACAGAAGGCGGCGTAACCACTTACCTGCCAACTGGCGAAGTGATGTCCATCTACGACGCTTCGATGAAATATCAGGCAGAAGGCAAAAACCTGGTTGTTATCGCAGGCAAGGAATACGGTACCGGCAGCTCCCGCGACTGGGCGGCAAAAGGCACCTACCTGCTTGGCGTCAAGGCTGTTATCGCTGAAAGCTTCGAGCGTATCCACCGCTCCAACCTTGTTGGCATGGGCGTGCTGCCCCTGCAATTCCAGGAAGGCCACGGCTGGAAGACGCTTGGCATTACAGGCACGGAAACCTTCGATATTTCCGGCTTGTCGAACGATATTAAACCAGGAGAAACCGTAACGGTCAAAGCAACGCGTCCAGACGGAAGCAGCTTTGAGTTTTCGGCACTGGTACGTCTCGACTCCCTGGTTGACGTCGACTACTACCGCAACGGAGGCATCCTGCAAACCGTATTGCGTCAAATGATCGCCAATATGTAATAAAACCTCTGTCGAGGTCCATCGGCACATTCTATCATTTAATAAAAGGACTTCGGCTCGCGCATGTGCGCGAGCCGAAGTCCTTTTTGCCGCTTGGAGCTTTGAGCGTCTAACGAACCATCGTGCTCATCACTCTGGCAGCTTCCATCATTACGGGAGCATATTGCTCCATTTTATCCAGCGTTAGTCTGCTGGCGGGCCCTGAAACGGATAATGCCGCGGCAAGCAATCCGGCACGATCGAAGATTGGCGAAGAGATGGCTGCTACTCCCGTCTCCCGCTCCTCAAAGCTGGTCGCGTACCCTTTCACCAGCGTATCCTGAAGCTGACTGCGGTAAAGCTCCATATCCATAGCAGAGGCCCACTGATGCGAATTCATAATACTTTCCTGCACCAGATTATCGGCATAGGCCACCAGCACCTTGCTGGAAGCGCCCGCATACAGGGGCAGCCTTACGCCAACTGGAGCTACCCGCCTGACGGGATGGTTACTTTGGACCGCCTGGATGCGTATCCGCTCCGAGCCGTCCCTGACATAAATGCTGACAGTTTCGCCCAACTGGTCTCGCAGACGGACCATCTCCGGCAGCCAGATTGTCGCCTGGTCATCGGTTCGGGACAGGTTAGCGGACAGCTCCCACACTTTAAGGCCGAGATGGTAACGCTCCGTATTTTTATCCCGCTCAATAAATCCTTTCTCCTCCAAGGTAGCCAGCATCCTGTGAACGGTGCTTTTGTGGAGCCCCGTCCGTTCTGCAATTTCCATCATGGCCCAATCCGTCTTTTCTGTAAAACAAAGCAAAATATCAAGCGCCCGATCCACAGCGCGAACAGTCGATTTGCCCTCTTCCATCTACAGCACCTCCACCGCCTGAGACGGAATCCAGCTTTTTCCGGCAGGCAGATAGTATATAAAGGTTTCATCAAATAAAACCCGATTCCAAAATGAGTGAAATCAATTCTCAATTAGTATACATGATAGAGGTCTTTTCCGTAAAGTATCCATTTATATTACGTTAAGATTACAAGCTGTTACAGAGTAACAACATTGAATAAATAACAATTGACGCCCGCCCCGAACGCCTCTACCATTAAGAGATAGACCCGTAATGGGAAGCGGAGGTGAAGACATCATGAGTAGTATATTGCAACCTCTTGAGAAAGCGCTCTCCGCAGCTTCTGGCTTGCAGAAGCCGCTATCACATATAACGCCGCAACTGCATCGCCGCAGCCGCCGCAAGCATATGGCTGCCGCTTCAATGGCTTCTCTGCTTGCGATGTGTTTGATTGCCGTTCTTATCTTCCATGGTTATGTAGCCTGGATGCTGGCTTACCCATACGTTGCCCCGTTGGAATCCAATCCCGCTCAACAGCTGGGTTTGCCATATGAAGATGTTGTTTTTCCAAGTAAAAGCGGCGAAACAACTGTCAGCGGCTGGTTTATTCCCGCGGATGCCCCGCAAGGCAGCGCAGAAGACGCTGTGGCAACCCGGACAGTTGTATTCAGCCACGGCTATGGTGCCAACCGGGAAGAAAGCTGGGTGCCGATGTATGATCTGGCCGAGCTGATGCATGATCTTGACTATAACGTCTTAATGTTTGATTACGGATACGCTTCAACGGCCTATAAAGCACCTGCAACGGGCGGCCGCGAGGAATCCCAACAGCTCCTTGCAGCCGTCGATTACGCCCAATCACGCGGCGCAGAGGATATTATCGTATGGGGGTTCTCCATGGGAGCCGGGACAGCCCTTCAAAGCGCGCTGGTAACGGACAAAATTGACGCCATGATTCTGGACAGCCTGTTTGTTCCCAGTCCCGAAGCCTTGTTCGACAATTTAAACCAGTTTGTGCCGCTGCCCCGCTTTCCTTCATTGCCTTTGATAAGGTCAATGATTCCATTGTGGACAGGAAGCAGCTTTGGCTCCATACCGGTCAGCGAGGTTGCATCGCATGCCTATAACATCCCGATTTTTATCATTCACGGGACTAACGACAGCAAAGCACCTTACGCCGTGGCAGAAAGCATTGCCGCAAACCAGAGAAACAGCTTGTCGCGTTCGTGGATCGTTCAAAACGGGCAGCATGAGATGTTGTTCCGCATGGGCTCTATGGAATATATTCAGCGCACTGCGCTGTTCCTGAGCCAGGTAAACGCTCAATTACATGATGGCTGAATCATCCCCCTGCTAAAACCACCTACTAAAAACAGGCTGCCCGCAATTGGGGCAGCCTGTTGCTATGTTCTTATTATTCATTTCCGATTTCAAAATATTCGCCAGGCGCAAGCGCCATACCTTCGATTCCAAGCTCGCCCAGCCTTCGGACAAATTCCTCCGCATCCTGGCGAATTGGCTCAAACGTATTGTAGTGGATGGGCACAACCAGCTTGGCCCCATACCACTTGGCTGCCTGAAGCGCTTCATCCGGTCCCATCGTAAAATGGTCGCCGATTGGAATAAACGCCACGTCAATGGATTCCTGCTCTCCGATCAGCTTCATATCGCTGAACAAAGCAGTATCCCCCGCATGCAAAATCGTCAAACCTTCAGCGCGAATAATATAACCTCCGGCAATGCCGCCGTAAAGTATGCTTTTTGAGTCTTCATCAATAATTCCCGAGGTATGTACCGCCGAAATCAGCTTGGCCTGGGCAAAGCCCAAATCTATCGTCCCGCCAAGATTCATAGGATTGGTACGCGCACCCTTCCAGGACATATAAGCAGCCAGCTCGAAGTTAGCGACGATTTCCGCATCGTTGGCTATGGCAATCGGCGCTGCATCCAGGATATGATCCGCATGCGCATGCGTCAGCAGTACAGCTTGTACCTTGATATCCTCCGGTTTCGTTGCCGCCCGTTCATTTCCGCTAAGGAACGGGTCAATAATAAGCGATTTGTCATTTACTGTGAGTTGTACGGCAGAATGTCCATGATAAGTAATTAACATAATGCTATCTCCTCCTCATTAATAAAGCCGCTCATCTATTGTTTCAGCAATGCCAGAAATTCGGAGCGCAACGCGGCGCTTGTCCGAAATTCTCCCCGGACTGCCGAGGTAACGGTTTTGCTGCCCGGCTTCTTCACGCCTCTGGCGCACATGCAGAGATGTTCTCCTTCCACAACGACCATAACGCCGTGGGGCTTTAATTCTTCCTCCAAAATATCGGCTATCTGCGAAGTAATCCGCTCCTGCACCTGAAGCCTCCGCGTAACCGCCTCGACCAGCCTTGCCAGCTTGCTCAATCCCGCTATTTTGCCGCTTGGAATGTAGCCGATATGCGCTTTTCCAAAAAAGGGAGCCATATGATGCTCGCACTGGCTGTAGTAAACAATGTCTCTGACAATAACAAGCTCCTCGTGCTGCTCGTCAAAGGTAACGCCAAGCACCTCGCGGGGATTTACGCTGTATCCGGCAAAAATCTCCTCGTACATGCGCGTAACGCGGGCCGGCGTTTCAAGAAGCCCCTCCCGCTCAACATCTTCCCCGATCAGCTTTAAAATCTCTTTCACATGATACTGGATCTGCTCCCGGTTATCGGCTACATTGGAATTTAGATAGTCTTTCGCTCCGGCCACCGCTGTTGCCCCCCTTCATATTTTACATACGATTTTATTTACGCGAAGATTTTGTATTTTTCATCATGTTTTGATTTTTCATCATATTTTGAGCGCGCGCCATCTGCTGCTTGTTCAAATTATAGCCCATTTGCTTCGCCATGTTTTGCAGCATTTCAGGGTTGTTTTGCATATTTTCAAGCTGCTTCCGCAGGTAATACACGCCTCCGAAAAAACCGCCTACTGCGCCAACAATCAACGTGACGACAGGAATTACATAATTATACCATTCCATCCAGTCTACCGCACCCCTTCTATCAAAAGAATTCATCTAAAAATGTGTTCTGCACACTGTATCATAGCATGTCATAATGGAAATTCGCAATCGGAGATCGGCATGTCCAGGCTCTGCAGGGCCTCCGATATCGCGGCAAGCGCTACTTCGTCCTGCTCCTTGCCCAAAGCCTCCCGCAAGGCAACGGCAGCTTCAGTGCCGCCGATCCGGCCTAGCGACCATGCTGCTGTTCCGCGTAAAACAGGGCGCGGATCATCCGTCAGCACCTTGATCAGATGCGGAATAGCCGTGGCATCCTTGAAATTGCCTAGCGCAATGACCGCGTTCCGCTGGATTGGCTTCCTGCCTCGCCATGCGGAGGCCGTACGGCCATACGCTTCCTTGAACTGCCGGTTTCCCATCTCCAGCAGGGGAACAAGCAGCGGTTTTGCCAGCTCGTTGTCAGGCTGCAGCTCCGGCTGATGCGTCCAGTTTTTCCCGCGGTTGACGGGACAAACCACCTGACAAGTGTCGCAGCCGTACAAGCGATTGCCGATTTTTCGCATAAACTCATCCGAAACCATATCCTTCGTCTGGGTGACGAATGAAATGCATCGTTTGGCGTTTAGCTGTCCCGGACCAACTAATGCTCCGGTCGGACAAGCGTCGATACATTTGGTGCAGCTTCCGCAGCCCTCTGTGACGGGAACATCCGGCGGCAGCGGAAGATTGGTAATCATCTCCCCTAGGTAAATCCACGAGCCCAGCCTTGGCGAGATAATAGCGCAATTTTTTCCGCTCCAGCCGATACCGGCTCGCTCTGCTACCGCCCTGTCCGACAACGCTCCCGTATCCACCATGCTCTCCACCCTTGTACCCGGCACCCGTTCCTTAAGCCAGCTCTCCAGCTTGGCCAAACGATCACGCAAAACATGGTGGTAATCCTCTCCCCACGCGGAGCGCGCCATGATGCCGCGCCGTTCTCCGGGCTCGGATTTAGGTGGGTCAACAAGCTTGGAGGGATAAGCAATCGCTATCGCTATGATGCTTTGGGGATCCTCAAACAGCAAGGCAGGGTTTGTGCGGCGATCCAGATCCGGCTCTTCAAAGCCGGACTCCCGGCCAAGCTCGCGATGCCTTATCAGCCGCTGCTTCAACGTAACAAAGGGATCAGCGGACGCCACGCCGATATCATCAATGCCCAGCGCCGTCGCCGCAGCCTTCATTTCTTGCTTAAGCTTGCTCCAATCCATCATCGTTACAGCTCTCTGATTGCCTGCCGCGCCAATTCATCGCAGCGGTTATTCCACTCATTGTCGCTATGGCCCTTTACCTTGATATATTCCACCTTGTGTTTGCCCATCAGCGCCCATAGCGCTTTCCACAAATCCTGATTTTCGACGGGATCTTTTTTGCTGTTTTTCCAGCCATTGCGCAGCCAGCCATGAATCCAGCCTTTCTGGAAGCAGTTGACTACGTAGGCGGAGTCGCTGTATACCTGAACGCTGCAAGGCTCTTTAAGCAGCTCAAGTCCCTTTATAACGGCCTGGATCTCCATCCGGTTGTTGGTTGTGTCCCGTTCCCCTCCGTAAATTTCCTTTTTATGCGGACCAAAAAACAATATCGCTCCCCAGCCGCCCGGACCCGGGTTGCCGGAACAGGCGCCGTCCGTATAAATCATGACCTCTTTCATGAATTGGCCTCCTCCATAAATGCTTGGTCAAAAAGTCCGATGCAACAGGTCATAGTGACCGTACTTGCGAATATGGCCATAAAATAAAATCAGCCCGTCCCCGAATCAGTTCCTTCGGCACAGCTCCGAAGGTGCGGCTGTCAAGACTGGCCCGGTCATGTCTGTTGTCGCCCATAACAAAGTAATGACCCTCTGAGACAACCTGCGGCTCAAGGCCGTTGCCTTCGATCGGCACATCCGTATAGGGCTCGTCCACCAGCTCGCCATTGCGGTATAAGCGCTGGTCCTTAATTTCGATCACATCGCCAGGCAAGCCTACAACCCGCTTAACAAGCAGTTTCTTTTCCTGGCCCATCCAGCCCGGCTCCTCCAGAATAACAACCTCTCCCAGCTTGGGACTTCCTGTCAAATAAACAAACTTGTTGACAAAAAGCCACTCCTCTTCCTTAAGAGTAGGCTCCATCGAATGACCGTCGACCGTAGACAAATTAAATACAAAATAATGCAGGATCAACACAATAACCAGCGCAATCGCCAGCGTTTTGATCCAATCCCATAGTTCCGCTGCCAGTTTCATAGCTCCTCCTCGCCGAAGCATTCCAGCCACTCCCGGTAATACCGCTGGGCAATTTCGTCATGGAACGGCTGCTGCCCCTTCTCCATTCGGCCCAGCAAAGCATGCAAACCTTGCCTCACCTTGTTCTGGACATGCTGGGGATAATGATAAAGCTGCTTATGCTGTTCATATTCATCCTGGTCCACTACGTGACGGTTGCCGTCGCTCGTGCGAATAACGTCCAGGTCATAGTCGATGTAGGTAAGCACCCCATCATACCGGTAAGGCGGCGATGCTACATTACAGTAGTAGCGAACTCCGCTATTTTCCAGCAGGGCAACTACGTTAAACCACTCGCCAGGCAAAAAAAACGAAACGGCCGGCACTCTGCTGATCCATTGCTTGCCGTCGGACTCTTCAATTGGCGTCTGGCGGTTAATGAGCACGATGATGGACTCCTCGCGGTGCTGTTCCGTTAACGCTTCGCTGGGAACGACCCAATTTTGCCGCCAGAGCCTGTGAATATGACCATTGTGTTTAAAACTTTTGATCACACACGGTTCATAGTGATTCATGATGCTCGCGCTCCTCGAATTCCTTATCATAATAAGAAAAGCATATCTCGCCGCCAATTGCAATGGCAGGGTAGATATGCCCTTCGATGGTAAACAATGTCTAGATCTTTATCCGGTTTTACCCTGCTACGATACTAAGCTTCTGAAACGAACGGAAAAAGTCGCTTGCCACGTATCCCATGGATTCGTAAAGCGGCAATACCGGCTCGTTATGTTCGTCTGCGGTTATAAGTATTTTGCTCACGTTCCGCTGTTCAAATCGCACGCGCAATGCTGCGACCAGCGCTTTGCCGACTCCGCTGCGCTGATGCTCCGGAGAAACAGCTATACGATAATAATAGCCCTTGTTGTCATCGATTGTACCGATAATCATACCTGCAATCTCTGACCCCTTGACAGCGACAAGCACCAAATCGCTATCCCATGACAATTGACGCGCAAAAGCTTCCATTGTTTGCTCATAACATTCTTCAGTCAATACTTCCTCAAGCAATGCCGTGAGCGGTTTGTAATCGGACAACTGGAAGGAACGGACGTTCATTCAATTAACACCTTCTACCATGTCATAGTCTCGTACTTTTTCTATCATACGACGAAATTCCGCGAAATCCTACTAAAATCTTTATGAAAATGATAGAAATCGCCTGTTTTCTCCTGAAAGCGCTTAATATTAAGCGCTTTCATTCATATTCGCTCCATGATTTGTAATTAGTGGTTTTGAAAGGATGTATGAAAACGACAGAAACGTTAGGTAGTTGGAACTTATTGCAAAATCCATGTACACTGATTACGTTAGAGAGAGACATATTGATGGAGGTGATTGGTTATGAAGGTTTACTCTTACTCCCCTCCGAAGCTTAAAGCATCAGCCAAGAGAATAATTGTTTGGGACGAAACAGGCGCTATGGCATGTTCATTTCAAAGAGTTTATGCCAATAAGGTCGTCCAAGCAGGCAATTATTTGTTTGACATTGACTGGTCGGCTCAAGTGGATGCTTATTCACCAGACGGACAGCTCTTGTTTCAGTGCAGAAAAACAACGCCTTGGCTTGGGAGGCCCCGGTTTGCGGTGTATCGCTGTGATTCGCTTGACAGCTACCCGGTTACTTTCACAAGCTGGCAAAAGCTCGCCCCTTCATTCGAAATCATCTGCGACGGCCAGCGTTTCTTTATAAAAAAGGAGCTTCTGGACCGAGCAACGTTTATGCTGGGCAATCAAGTATTGGCAAGATGGAGCTTCAAGCCAGTAGACGACTTCAAAGCAAGGCTGGAGATCGAAGCTGCATGCCCGATTCAGGAGCCCGAATTTTTTGTCGCTTTGTTTCATTGCCTTTTTCATATTGGAAATTAAATACAGGACTTTTTAAACACCAATGTTGATTTATTCTGTCGGATTTGGGATAATGGACATGATCAAACAACAACAAATTTTGGGAGGTTTTTTATAATGGCACATCAATTGCCCGCATTGCCTTATGCACACAATGCTCTTGAACCGCACATCGACGCTACAACAATGGAAATTCACCATGGCCGTCACCACAATACTTACGTTACCAATTTGAATGCTGCCCTGGAATCCGCTCCTGAGCTGCAAAACAAATCGCTGGACGAACTGATCGGCGATCTGAACAGCGTACCTGAATCCATTCGCACTGCTGTCCGCAACAACGGCGGCGGCCATGCTAACCATAGCCTGTTCTGGGAAACAATTGGACCAAATGCCGGCGGCGCTCCTACTGGCGCTTTAGCGGCAGCCATCGACAGCGAGCTGGGCGGCTTTGAAGCTTTCAAGGCTGAATTCGCAAAAGCAGCTACAACTCGTTTCGGCAGTGGCTGGGCATTCCTTACGGTTGCCAACGGCAAGCTGAAAGTATACAGCCTTCCTAACCAGGACAGCCCGATTTTCGAAGGCGAAACGCCAATTCTCGGCCTGGACGTTTGGGAGCATGCCTACTACCTGAACTATCAAAACAAACGTCCTGATTACATCGCCGCTTTCTGGAACGTTGTGAACTGGGCAGAGGTTGGCAAGCGTTACGAAGCAGCTGTTAAATAAGTACTGCTTCGCTTGCTACCAATCAAACGCTGACATCTGATTTTAATAAACATTAGACAAAAAAAATCTCCGGCAAGCCATTTCGGCGAACCGGAGATTTTTTGTTGGGATTGCCATAAAGATTCGCAGAAAAAAAGTTTCGAATTGTTTCAAATGACTTACCCCGGTTTATATATGAGCAAGCAGATAAACGAAGCCTTTACATGTGGAAAAGGTCTATCTGCAAACCATAGGAAAGAGGTGCAAGTTGCTATGAGCACAACGAATACTTCTTATCGTACAGGTGATTATGTACAGCAGCCGGGAGATTATATTTGTGAGGCGGGCCGACGCATAACGTTCAAGGAAGGCGACAAGCTTCCATACTGTCCAGTGACCGGCCTTGACACCACATGGTATTACGCGGAATAACGGGTTTATTCATAAACAGGCAAAGCAACCTGCCGTTCAATAGACGGCAGGTTGCTTTTTTTGCTCAAGGGCAATAGTTGCACCGATGAACACCAGCCCAATCTGGCGTACACGACTTGGAAGAAGCCTGCATAGAATACAGCAGGATAAACGCCTAATTTTCCAAGTGAAGGATTGGAGGCCTGTATGAGTGATTTTGTTAACGATCAGCCATTGTGGGATGCTGCAACTCTGAATGAGACGGAGCCAAACATCAGATTTGCCGAAGTATCGAACTGCGGCTGCAACGGAGAAAGAGCCCTGCTCCCTATCCCCGGAGGTATTGGGGGCATCGGATTGTTCCCTCCGGGTCCAGGTCCATGGGGACCCGGACCTTGGGGGCCTGGACCTTGGGGACCTGGACCTTGGGGACCCGGACCCTGGGGACCTGGACCCTGGGGGCCTGGACATGGGCCAGGTCCGTGGGGCGGACCGGGGCATGGACCTTGGGGGCCCGGACATGGGCCCGGACCTTGGGGCGGTCATGGGCATGGACCGGGGGGGCCTGGACATGGGCCTGGACCTTGGGGCGGTCCCGGGCATGGACCGGGGGGGCCTGGACCTTGGGGCGGTCATGGGCATGGCCGCATTGAAGACGAGGAACAAGACGATAGCGCTCATGAGCTGGACGATCAGCTAAACGCAATCGCGGACTTCCGCCCTCAGCAAGGCTCGGGAAGCGGTTCTGGACATGGGCATGGACCTGGACACGGCGGAGGTCCGGGACATGGGCACGGTCCTGGACACGGGGGTGGCCCCGGACATGGGCATGGGCCTGGACACGGGGGTGGCCCCGGACATGGGCATGGGCCTGGATACGGCGGTGGCCCCGGACATGGTCATGGACACTGGCACGGGCCGTACCCGCCGCCACGGCCGCCTTTTTACCCCGGACCGTGGTTTGGGCCAGGTCCGGGTCCCATTCCAATTCCCGTACCGGTGCCGCTGCCTGTCCCCGTCCCGCCCGTCCAACAAGGCTTTGTTACCGTTGTCGTTAACGGAGGATCGTCTTTCCCTAACGTGACAACGGGGTACACCGTGCCTTACCGCCCCGGCTTGACGGTTGGAGGTGCTCTGGCAAGCACCGGCGTTATAGGCTTTGGGCAGGCAGGGCAAATTGTTACGATCAGCGGCATTCCGATCGGCGGCAGCATAAGCTATCAGGTGAGACTTAACGGCAGGCCGATCCCCGTAGCTTTGCTTGGCACGCCTATACAGGCAGGCGATACAGTTACGATTGATTTGATCGTCATTTGAATAAAGGCACCTTGCAGTGGAATGGGATGAAGAGTTTAATGCCATAAACCTTCTTTCAAACGAAGCTTATAAGAGAGTTGCGTAAAAACAGGCTGCCGGGATGATGACGGCAGCCTGTTTTTATAAAGGCTATGTTAAATTCTACTGTTGATAGTTGACCATAAGAAAACCGCCTTCGTTGAAAAGGCGGATCGTACCTAATCGCGGTGATCCTAATCCGACAGTGCCCGCATGATGTTGGATTTCGCCTCTGCCGCAATCCCTTCATTCCCGTCATCGACCGCTTGCATTAAGATCAGTATGGGGATATATACCGCGATCAGCCGCGCCAGCAGCTTCGTTTCCTCGTCCGCTCCTCCGTACGTTTCGAAAAACACGCCGCGAGCGTAAGGTGGTAGAAAGCTATAAGCAACGCTCAAATCGCAAGCCGGATGGCCTATGCTCAGATCGCCCCAATCAATGATTCCGGAAACGATCCCCTTATCATTCACAAGCATATTTTTGAAATGAAGATCGCCATGCAGCAGTGCATTCACCGCTTCGACACGGTCCTTTTGCAGTCCTCTAATATACGCTTCGATCACACTGGACTCCTCCGGCGACAAGTGTTCAGCCAGCTTCGATAGAAAGCCCTCCAATTTCACTTTGCGCAATGCTATGTCCGTCAAGCTTCGATGATCTTGCTGAACTCCGCACTTCAGGGCCTCCTGCACCGGAAACTCATGCAATCTCCGCAAAAATTTCGCCAGAGTCTCTGCCGATAAAGCCCGGTTTTCTTCCGTCAAACCGATTGGGAAATCTCCTTGCATGTAGGTATAGCCAAGAAATGGCGCCGGGTATTCGTCACTTCCTTCGCCATAAAACAACGGTTTCGGATAGGGGATAGTCATATATGCCTCCAGCTTCGGCAGCAGCTTCCCTTCCATACGAATCGAGCCAACTGCAAACGTTCTTCTTGGAAATCGGAACACGTACTCGTCACCGACGAGAAAAACCGTATTGTCCCAGCCCCAGCCCAATCGCTTCACTTGCTTCGATGACAGCTGAGGGAATTGTCTGCCGATCAGCGTCCGCGCCTGCTCTTCGTTAACCTCCCACTCCGCATCCCATACATTCGTTCCTCCCAAGATTGTCTGCCTCCTCCTTCTTTACATTATTGACTTTAATTGCGAATTGCCTTGCCCTTTCCGCTGATCAGCTTAAGCTGATCGTTTTCATAGCCGATTTTATAGATTACCTGGTATTTGCTAAGCATATATTGTCCGTTTTTCCGTTCGTCAACCGAAATAATGGCCGTTACTGTCGCTTCGTCCGTTCCGGCATTGGCGTAGATATCGTCAATAACGACATTGCGAGTGGACAGGTAGCCTTCGCGGAATTTGACATAGCTCGTGCCTTCCTTCCAGGTCCCGCCTAATAAAGAATAAGCATAAACATAATCATGATTGTTCAAGCTGTCATAGAAATGCCGGACCAAATAGTCCGCCATCTGATCCAGCGGCGTACCGCTAAGCTTGTCTTCGCTTTCGTCAGTCAAGGAAATACCTGGAAGCATGCTCATCGGCTCCATCGACCAGCCCTCCGCCATCGCCAGTACATTGCCAATCGGAATGCTGAAGCCAATGCCGCCTTCCTCCAAACCAGCGGAGTTGATACCCACTACAGAACCGCTTTTTAAATCCACCAAAGGCCCGCCGCTGTTGCCTGGAGCTATCGATGCAGAAATCTGATAAAGATCCTTGTATTCATAAGGCTCGATAGTAAAGCTCCGGCCAACTCCGCTGATCATGCCTGTTGTCGCCGTATTTTGAAAGCCGAGGGGACTGCCGACAGCCAGCACATCATCGCCTACCTCCGCCCGTTCATATCGAACCAGCGGCAATGGCTCCATCCCCTCCAGCTCCTTCACCCTGACGACGGCAATATCCGTGTCCGTGCTGATGCCGATGACCTCGCCTTCCAGCTCGCGCGCATCGGAGGTTTTTACGCGCACATGCCTCACGCCCGCCACTACGTGCGCATTCGTTATTAAATCGCCCTTCATGTTGTATAGAAAGCCGGAGCCCTGCATGCCCGTATCTGCTTCAATCATAACAACCAGCTTTTGCGTTTCGAAAATAGTATCCTTTAATGACTTCTTTATCTCGCCAACAGCCAGAAGCGGCTGCCCCGTCAACTGGCGCGGCACTTCCTGGCGCACAGCATACACCGACGCCGCTCCCGCTCCTATAATGAGGGCGAGGGACAAAAGCCCGATCCATATTCTTTTGGCCATTGCCGCACCTCCCTAGTCCAAATACCAAGTTACATGGTCAATAACCATTTCCGTGTCTTCCGAATGAACGCCGTAAACCGTTTCGGTAAAGCTCATTTCTTCACCTGGCTCAACATAGTTCGGAGTGGCCGTTATATGGCCTTTCGCAACAATTTCGCCTTCAGCGGATAAGATGGAATAATCCAGTGCTACAGAATAAATCGGCCGCGTAGCCACATTTCGCAAAACGCCCGTGATCGTCAAGTCTCCGAATTCATCCAGCGTTTGCTCCGTGGATTCCACTTTCACAGCCTCCGTCTGATTAAGGAGATCCTCGGCCGCCGCCTCCTGCATCGCCCGCTCGATACGGGTTTGCTCCGCTGCTTCGTATTTGGCTTGCTCTTGTTTGATTCGCTGCTGAAGCGCCAGCAGCCCTGCATCTTCCTTCACCCATATTAAAGCGCGGCTCGCCTCAGCAAGCGCCCCGGTAAAGTTTTTGCGATTCATAAGCGTTTCCGCATTCCGCGTTGCCAGGCTGCGAATACCTTTGACAATTTCCTCGCGCAGGGCGGCCGCTTCCTCGCCGATTAAGCCGTTGACGACATTCAGCATTTCGCCATACTCTTTTATGGACGTTAGTTCATCCACCCGATCGCTCAGACTAAGCAGCGTAACCTCCATGCTGAGCTCGTCCAGCCTTCCCTTGAGACGGTCGTAAACCGGCTCCTTGCGGCCTCCAAGCTCACCCTTTAACTGATCAAGCCCGGAATTCGCCTCGGCAAAATTGCCCTTCTCCAGCATTCCGCTCAAATCGCTCGATATTCGCTCAAGCTTCATAACGTGTTCTATTATGGCTTCATCTGCTGCAAGAGGGGCAAAATCGGGACGGATCGCCATCCCTTCCGAGAGCAAGGAAAGCGCCTGCTCATATTCTCCGGCAAGCGCCGCAGCCTTGGCCTCCGATTGAAGGCGAAGCACGTTTTCATTTCTATCTATTTCATATTGATAGGTCCAATAAACCAATATAAGCATAGCCGCAGCCGAAACAACCAAACCGCCAGTCAGCAGCCAGTTCATTGACGCTTTGCGAACCGTCTTTTTGCCGACAACACTTTGGGCCGCCGATGTTCTCTCCATTAATCCTGCTGCACTCTCCAAGATTGTTCCAGCAGCGGATTCCAATGCAGCGGTCTCTTCATCGCTGTTTTGCGGCAACAAGGCAGGTTTTTCCTCAGTCACATTAATGTAATGAAGTCTTCTTCCGCATTGACTGCAAAACCTGGCGTCATCGGCAAAGCTTCTGATGCAATGATGACAATACAATGCCTCCATCTCCCGCCTTGATTCTCTCGGACGAGTCTCAAAACTCTGCAAGCTTCCAGTCGAGTTAGACGACAAGTCCTTATCTATTCTATATCAGGAAGTCAATAATCTCCATTTCGAAATTAACCCATTTATTTATGTACGACTCAAACAATGGATGGTGTCATTTAAACATAGCCCTGCCAATCATTACCCAAAGCAGCATCGTTCGAATCATCACAAAGGATGCAAAAAAAATGCCGCCGCCAGGCACGAACGTGCAAAGCGTCGGCATCTGTTGCCGCCTTATGTATGGAGCCGTTTACTTCTGCAGTGTCGGCAATCCAAGCCGTTCGTGCAGGTAACTGCGAACCTGCTCCGCCAAGTCCTCACGCTCCAGCGCAAAATCGATGGTCGCCTGAACAAAACCAAGCTTATCGCCCACGTCATGCCGGCGTCCGTCAAAGCGCATGGCGGTTAACGAATCCAGCCGGTTCAGCTCCTGCAAGCTGTCGGTCAGCTGAATTTCGCCGCCTTTGCCAGGCTGAGCCTTCTCCAGCAAATCAAAAATGGCCGGACTAAGCACATAACGTCCCACTACTGCATAATTGGAGGGCGCTTGTCCCGGAGCCGGTTTTTCGACAATATCGCGTACCCGGGCTATCGCCTTTCCTTGCTCGATATCAACAATCCCGTATTTATGGGTTTGATCCCATGGAACCTCCATAACCGCTACAACAGAAGAATTTTCCGCCTGATAAACATCCATCATTTGCTTGATGCAAGGAGGGTTGGAGGTCAAAATATCGTCTCCCAGCAGCACCGCAAAAGGTTCATTGCCGATAAATCTGCGAGCGCACAATACGGCATGGCCGAGGCCGAGCGGCTCCTTCTGCCGGACGTAATAAATATCGGCAAGCTGCGAGATGTCGCGGACAACCTTCAGCATCTCTTCATTTTGACGCGCTTCCAGCTCCGCTTCCAGCTCTACCGATTTGTCAAAATGATCCTCGATTGCGCGCTTGTGCCGTCCGCTTATGATGACTATGCTATCAATGCCGGATTGTACAGCCTCTTCTACAATATATTGAATTGCAGGTTTGTCGATCAAAGGCAGCATTTCCTTTGGCTGAGCTTTGGTTGCCGGCAAAAACCGTGTGCCTAAACCGCCAGCAGGTATGATAGCTTTCCGGATAACATTTTTTTTCACTTGCATTTGCTCCCTTCATGAACGGCTTTAATAATAACCAGCATTATAGATAATCATAGGGCGTTATTTTTTCATACTGCCTACATCATACCCTTTTTTCCCAATTCATGCTATCTAAAAGACCCAAGATGAATGTTAGATGAACTGTATTGACAGCTATTACAGTTTGCATTAACGTAAGGACATAAGATTTGCGGAAGCAACGTTTCAGTATATTCTCGAAGGAGGCGCTTTAGATGCGCAAAACTATTATTATTGGTACGGGACCCGCGGGACTAACCGCCGCTATTTATTTGGCAAGAGCCAATCTGGAGCCGCTTGTTATCGAAGGCTGGCAGCCTGGCGGCCAGCTTACCACAACAACCGAGGTTGAAAACTTCCCCGGCTTTCCAGAGGGCATATTGGGCAGCGAGCTCATGTCCAACATGCGCAAGCAAGCGCAGCGATTCGGAGCTGAATTCAAAACCGGCTCCGTCAGCAGCATTGATTTTAGCAAACGTCCCTATACGTTGCAAGTGGAGGGCATCGGCGAGCTTCAGGCGGAATCCGTCATCATTTCCACCGGCGCTTCGGCCAAATATCTTGGCATTCCCGGCGAGCAGGACAATATCGGACGCGGCGTCAGCACTTGCGCAACCTGCGACGGCTTTTTCTTCCGCGGTAAAAGGATTCTGGTCGTTGGCGGAGGAGATTCCGCTATGGAGGAAGCCGGCTTCCTGACCCGCTTTGCGTCAGAAGTAACGCTGGTGCACCGCCGCGAGGAGCTGCGCGCCTCCAAAATCATGCAGGACCGCGCTCGCGCGAACGAAAAAATTTCATGGAGCCTGAACGTGACTCCGCTTGAAATAGTTCCCGGCGAAGCCGGCTTAAAAGGGATGCGGGTGCGGGACAATGTGACTGGCGAAGAAAAGCTGCTTGAAGCGGATGGCGTTTTTGTCGCGATCGGCCATACGCCCAACACCGGCTTCCTTGGCGGGCAGATCACGACCGACGAGCAGGGTTATATCGCTGTGGAGCCAGGCACGGCCCGCACGAATATTCCCGGAGTATTCGCCTGCGGCGACGTCCAGGACAAAAATTACCGCCAGGCTATTACGGCGGCGGGCAGCGGCTGCATGGCGGCGCTGGACTGCGAGCGTTACCTGGAGGAGCTGTCGCACGACGCCGTTCATGCTTGAAAAGGTTTAAATTTGTTACAGAAACCCGTCTAATTAAGGCGGAAACAAATTTTTAAATATTCAAAAATTTTATTCATGTTAACACAAAAAAATCTGGTGCGAAGCTCAACATTCATGTATAATAATGGTTGTTGAGAGTTCAAAATATAAAGGCACTGCTACCGCAACCTCTGTTCCTATACGCCTCGCGAGAGCGGCGCTAGGTTAGGGAAAGGTACAACCTCGGTCATTAACCGACGGTTGTGCCTTTTTTCGCGTTATCCAAACTTTTTAAATGGGAGAGATGAGTCATGTTGCTTGAAGCCGTCTATCATCGTCCGAAACAAAACTGGGCTTACGCCTACGATCACCAAAGCATTCATCTTAGAATTCGCACCAAACGCGGAGACGTTCATGCCGTTGAAGTCATTGCCGGAGACAAATACGCATGGAACGAAACAGTCGCCACGGTACCTATGACACTTCTGGCCTCTGACGGCATGTTCGACTATTGGGAAACCTCTCTAGTTCCTCCCTTCCGACGCTTGCGCTATGCCTTTAGGCTGCTGGGAGCAGATTCGACGCTGATAATGACAGAAAGAGGTTTTGTTGAAGAAGTTCCCGAAAACTCGCTAAGCTTCTTCGACTACCCCTTCATTAATCCGGCAGATGTATTTCAGCCCCCTGCCTGGGTTAAAGACGCGGTATTTTATCAAATTTTCCCGGAGCGCTTCGCAAACGGCGATCCGTCTCTAAGTCCAGAAGGCGTTCAGCCATGGGGCGGTAAACCAACGCCGGGCAATTTTTTCGGCGGCGATCTTCAGGGCGTAATGGACCATCTCGATTATTTGTCCGAGCTTGGCATTAATGCGATTTATTTTACCCCGTTGTTCGAAGCAACAACCAACCATAAATACGATACCGAGGATTATTTGAAGGTGGACCGCCATTTCGGAACTAACGATAAGCTGAAGGAACTGGTCGATTTATGCCATGCACGGGGTATTCGCGTATTGCTTGATGCCGTCTTCAACCATTCCGGCCGCACCTTTCCCCCGTTCGTGGATGTACAGCTTAATGGAAAGGATTCCAAATACGCCGACTGGTTCCATGTCCGGGAATGGCCGCTTGAAATCGTCGACGGCGTGCCTACCTACGAAACCTTTGCTTTTGAACCGCTTATGCCCAAGCTGAATACGGAAAACCGGGAGGTCAAAGCCTATTTGCTTGAAGCGGCCCGCTACTGGATTCAGGAGGTCGGAATTGACGGCTGGCGGCTCGACGTAGCCAACGAGGTAGACCATCAATTCTGGCGGGAATTTCGGACCGTGGTCAAAAAAGCCAATCCCGAAGCCTACATTTTGGGAGAAATCTGGCATGACTCCATGGCGTGGCTGCAAGGCGATCAGTTCGACGCAGTTATGAATTATCCATTCACAAACGCGGCGCTTGATTTTTTTGCTTATGAAAAGCAGGCTGCTTCCAGCTTCGCAGAGGCGATTGGAGCGTTAATTGCAGCTTATCCCCGCCAAGTAACCGAAGCGTCATTTAATTTGCTCGGAAGCCACGATACGGCGCGGCTGCTGACCCTTTGCGGCGGCAATACTCAAAAAATGAAGCTGGCGGCCCTGTTCCAGCTCACTTTCCCCGGCGTGCCATGCATTTACTACGGCGACGAGGTGGGCATTGACGGAGGCTATGACCCCGATTGCCGCAAATGCATGGAATGGGACCCTGCCAAGCAGGATGCCGGATTATTATCCTTCTTTCGGGAAGCTATCGCTCTTCGCAAAGCTCAGCCAGCGCTCCGGGCTTCCGGTCTTACCTTTGTTTATGCCGGCACGGAGCAATATGATGGCGGCGCCTTGGCCTATGCCCGTTCAGACGATAATGAGCTGCTGCTGATCGCCCTTAACGCCCGTCCTGATGAAAGCAAGCTTGAGCTTGACCTATTTTCGCTTACCGGTATTAATCGTGCGGGCAGAAGTGGAGCGATCATCCCGTTTCGCGGCTTCACATCCGCAGCGGCCAACGATTTGGAGGTTCAGCCTGCAGCATTGGAAGACAAAGCAATTGACAAGCTAAAGGCTCAGCCTGCGGCTGGAGAAAACTCCGGAATAAACTCCGCGGCAGCCTCTTGGGCCGTGTTGTTCTCGGGCTGTTCCGCTCTGCCCGCTGGCAGCGAGACTTGCGCCGATGCTTACGGAAAGCTGGAGCTAACATTAGGCGGGTACGAGTTTGTTGTTCTGAAACGACAGCATACTTAAATGTAAGTCTTTATTTCATATACTCGCTAAATTGTCCATAAACAAAAAAGGACGCTTAGAGCAAATTGGCATGTTAGCCAGTATTCCTCAAAGCGTCCTTCTTTTATTTCAAAATAACGGTGCTGTACGGAGGAAGCGTCAAAACAGTTCCCTCCACCGAAGCTTGCGGGTTGGAGTTATGCACCAGCTCGCCAAACCCTCCATAAATCGTGGAAGGCTCAAGCGCTGCCTTATGCTCCTTACCCGATAAATTATGGACAACCAGCACGCGTTCCTCGCGGGTAATGCGCACATAAGCGCTTAAAGCTTCACTAACACCGTCGCTTGGAGCGGAATCATTCTTGACGGCTTTCAGTTCGTATTCGCCTATCGCGCCGTCACGCAAAGCAGGCTCCGCGTTGCGCCAGGAGATCAGCATGCGGTAATGCTCCAGCAGCGAGCCCTCCACTCCTGCCTGCGATTCCACCGACCTATCCCCGGCTTCGCGGTTGTGACGAGAAGCAAGCCATCTGCTCTGCCCCCTCCCGCCAGCAGAGTCGGGATACCATAACATCGGCTCGCGTATATATTCATCCGGCTTGACGCCTTTCATTCCAATTTCCTCTCCATAATAGAGATAAGGCGTTCCCGGAAGCGTCAACAGCAGCGCCGCCGCCATCTTTGCATGGTTTATATTGCCGTTCAGGACGCTCATTACTCTATTTTGATCATGGTTGCTTAGAAACGGAGCATCCAGAAAACGACCGCCCGAGGACTGTTCATAAGCCCGATGAATCCTCCCCAGCGAAAAAGCGAGATCAGGATCACTTTCATTCCTTACCGCACCCAGCAGCTTGCCCGCGAGATCAAAATGGAAGGCGGAATCCAGCGCCTTGTCAAAATAGGGAGCAATGACGGAAGCGGAATCCCATACCTCGCCGATTAAATAAGCGTCAGGATTAACCTCGTCAAGTCCCCGCCGGAATTCCTGCCACCATGTCTTGTTTGCCGCCTGCACCTCGGGCGAACTAGCCGTCGATTTGAAATCGCCGAAAACATGTTTGGCTGCATCCAGCCGGAAGCCATCCAGCCCTTGCCCCAGCCAATATTGCCCGATCTGGATCATTTCCTTCCGCACGGCCGGCTCGTCGAAGTTCAAATCTGGCATGCCGCTCCAGAAGATGCCCAAATATCGGCCGCCGTCGTAGCTATGCCACGGATTGCCATCCACCGCTCCGTCTGCGGGAACTTTCTCCTGCTCCGATGCGAATGTGTACCAGCTGCGGTATGGACTCGCCTCATCCGCCAGCGCTTCCTTGAACCAGGGATGCTGACTGCTGGAATGATTAACGACCAAATCCATAATGACCTGAATGTCGCGTTTTTTGGCTTCGGCAAGCAGATTATGCAAATCCTCCAGCGTCCCGTAGTCGGGATTAATGGCGTAGTAGTCGGTAGTGTCGTATCCGTGATAGCTTGGCGACTCCAGAATGGGCATCAGCCAAATGCCGCCTATGCCAAGCTCTTGCAAATAATCCAGCTTTTCAGCAACGCCTCGAAGATCGCCAATACCGTCCCCGTCGCTGTCATAAAATGATCTTACGAATATTTCATAAAAGACGACTGAGGGCTGTTCATCCACATCATACAGCGCAGCGCCAGAAGGCCCCGCTTCAGCGGAATTGGAGTCGCTGACCCCTGCTTCTCCTGCTCCGGAGGAATGAGTCCCACCGAGCCCTGCTTCGCCCGCTCCGGTGGAATGAGTCGCACCGAGCCCTGCTTCGCCCGCTCCGGTGGAATGAGTCGCACCGAGCCCTGCTTCGCCCGCTCCGTCCTTTTGCTCCGTCTCGCCAGCCCGGTCTCCTGGCCCGGCACTCTCCTTGAAGCTGGAGCTGTCGCCCTCCGTTTTTGAACAAGCTCCAAGGGGTAGAATCAGACATACGAGCCAAATAACCAGCGCCGCGCGCCCAATAGCTGACCTTGCGCTCATCCTTTGGAGGCTCCTGCTGTCAGACCCTGCACGAGGAAGCGCTGAAGGAACAGGAACAGAATCGTAATAGGAATCGCAATAATGACGCAGCCCGCCGCAAACATCGTGAAGTTACTATTTTGCATGGAGCTGATCAATTCGTACATGCCGACGGCCACCGTCATGTTTTCTTTGGACCGCAGCACCAATCGCGCAAAAATAAAGTCGCCCCATACCCCCGTAAAGGAGGTTAACGCCACATACGTCAGAATCGGCCTGGATAACGGCAGCATGATTTTCACAAAAACCTGTAGATGGCTTGCTCCGTCAATGCGGGCCGCCTCGTCCAGACTGCGCGGAATGGTATCATAATAGCCTTTTACAATAAAACCGCCCAGCGCCGCGCCCGCGGAATAAACCAGAATCATTGCGGCATGGGTGTCCAGCAAATTGACCTGAAGCAAAATAATGTAGATGGCGATCATGCTCATAAAACTTGGAAACATGCCCAGAATCAGCATAACCGTCAGCATGCTTTTGCGCCCCCGGAACCGGAAACGCGACAACGCATACATACTCAGCGTAACCAGAATAACGGAAAAAACCATCGTAAAGCAGGCTATTTTGAGCGTATTCAAATACCAGATGCCAAATGTATATTGCGTGCTTGTAAACAGCTCGATGTAATGCTCAAACGTCCATTCCCGGGGCCAAAAATGCTTGCTGTACAACGAGCCGCCGGGCCGAAACGAGGAAACGACAACCCAAAGCGCCGGATATAGCGCGCATACTGCCAAAATGATAAGCGTCAGATAGCTGAAGGTCAGGCGCACAACGCTATTCCTCTTTTTCATGACAGCATATCCTCCTCTTTAAACGATTTGGAGCGGCGGAAGCTCCAGATGGAAATGCCGGCAATCATAATAAAGATGAGAATACCGATTGCAGCCGACATATTGTATTTGTTATTGACCAGCGTCAAATTGAACAGCCAGGTTACAAGCAGGTCGGTGGAGCCTGCAAATTGATATTCGCCTTTTGCCGGCCCTCCGCCCGTCATCAAATAAATAACATTAAAATTGTTGATATTGCCCGCAAACTGCATAATGAGAATCGGCGCTGTCGCAAACAAGATATACGGCATCGTAATAATCCGGAATTGCTGCCTTCTGCTAGCTCCATCCACCTCTGCCGCTTCGTACAGGTCGCGCGGAATTGCCGTCAGGACGCCCATAACAAGTAGCATGCTCACCGGAATGCCGATCCACATATTAACGAGAACCAGCGTAACCTTCGCCCAGAACGGATCAGTCAGCCACGGCAAGCCGTCGAGTCCAAAATAAGCGAAATATTGATTGATGGGACCAAACTTGGCATTAAAAATATTGCGTAAGATCAGCAGTGAAATCAGCTGCGGGATGGCGTAGGGAATGATAAACAGGGTACGCCATAATTTTTTGAAGCGGATGCCCTTGGATTCCACCAGCAAAGCAACAAGGATGCCCCCGAAATAACAGGTGACGGTCGCCAGAATCGCCCAGATAATCGTCCAGACCAAAACGCCGTAAAACGTCTTGCTCCACGATTTCATCTGAAGCAAATCAATAAAGGATTGAAAGCCGACCCAATCCACCAGCTTGGCGGGCGGTATATGGTTAGGCGCCGAATAATTCGTAAACGCCAGCATAATCGAAAACAAAATAGGCATGATTGTAAAAAACAACACGCCCAGCACCGGTATAAACAGCAGGAAATACGGAAAATGATGAACCGTTACATTCCTCCACGACTCGGCAAAGTTTGGAACCCTTTTCCCTTCGTCGCGTTTTTTGCCATTTTGATAGGCATCATAAATATTGGAAGCGTAAATGATGGCAAACACAATAAATACAAGAATCACAATAATACCGTTCAGCATCAAAAAGATGGAATGATCGCCCTTAACAAGCTGGGTCGCCTTACCCACCTTTACAAATTTTTGCGTCGTTTCTCCCAACGTAGCGAGGCCCCATAAAGCGCCGCCGAGACGCGGGATCAAATAATATAGACCTAACCCTTGAACAAGCATAAAAATAATGCCCTTCAGCCATTGCCGGTTGTACAATTGACCAAGCCCTTGCAGCACAATCGACAAAACAGCCGCAGTTATGCGATGCCGTTTCATAATTACCCGGCTCCTCTCCCCAATATGCAGTAATAAGAAGGGGCTGCCCGAAAAGTCTGTTACGGTGAATCATTATTCAGCAAATCGGTCCCTCCCGGAAAAGGGTGTCTTGGAAGCTCAAACATTTTTGCTAGCAAAAAAACTCGCCCTCAAGACACCCTTTCCCGTCCGGGTTCCCTCTGCTGAATAATGATTCGTTTCACTTGACTTTTCGGGCAGTCCCGCCAATGAAGTATTCGTTATACAGGGCGTTAGTTGGCCCCGATGCTGTCCTTGATTTGGGAGACGGCATTATCCAGCGCCGTTTTGGCATCCTTGCCGTCATTCCAGATTTCCGAAATGGCGGACGTGATTGGATTCCATACGCTGCCCATTTCCGGAATGGACGGCATCGGCGTGGAGTTATCAAACTGAGCCAGGAAACCTTTGGTCACCTCGTCATTGGATACCGCCGGGTCATTAGCTGCTTCCTTGTTCGCAGGGATCAGACTGTTTTGCTGGAAGTTTTTCATTTGCGCTTCCTTGGTTGAGAGGAACCGCGCCAGCAATTGCGCCGCTTGCGGATATTTGGAATTCGCGTTGACATAATAAGCTTGCACGCCTGAGAAAGAAGTCATCGGATTGCCTCCAACCTTCGGAAGCGGAGCTACGCCAAAGTTCAATCCGGCAGCCTTGTAGTCTGCAATTGCCCAAGGGCCGTTAATATCAAGCGCAAGGGAGCCCTCCAGGAACAAGCCCTTTTTAATATCAAAGTCGATATCTCCGGTATTTAAAGGAAGCAGCTTTTGCTTGATTTCCTGCAGGAATTTCGCGCCTGCAACAGCTCCGTCATTGTTCAAGCCGATATCGGAGCTGTTTGTATTGTCGTCGCCGAACATATAGCCGCCTTGGGAGGCGAGGAAAGCAAAGTTGTAAAAAAACTGCTGCAGCTCCCATGCAAATGCATATTTATGCTGCGACGGGTCGTTAAAGGTTTCAGCAAAAGCAAAAACGTCGTCAAACGTTTTCGGCGCTTCTGCAATGAGGTCCTTGTTATAAATCAGCGCATAGGTTTCAACCGAACGGGGATAACCGTACAAAATGCCATCATACGATACCGCCTTGATCACATTTTCGGTAGATTCCGATACCGCTTCGTCCTCAAACACCGTATTGGGCAAAAGCAAGCCTGCCGTCGCCGCATTGCCGAGATGGTCATGAGGGAACAAAAGAACATCAGCGGCAAGTCCGGCGGGACCGTCCGTCATCAGCTTGCTGACCTGATCCGTGTTGCCCACCTCTTCAAACTTGACCGGAACTCCGTATTCCACTTCAAAGGCTTTACCCATTTCCTCCAAAAACGCCTTTTGGTTATTGGCATCCCATATCACAAGGCTGGCTCCGGGCTCCGGAGCAAACTCTTCCTCTTCCGCGCCGCCTCCGTCATTGCCGGGGGATGCCGTATTCCCTGTTTCACTGCTTGCCGACGGACTGGCATTCCCGCCATTTCCTCCGTTGCCGCCCCCGCTGCATGCGCTTGTCACCAACAAAATTGACGTTGCCATTAAAACCATCCACTTTTTCATTGCTTGATCCCCTTCCCCATCGTTTAATACTCTTTGCTTGACGCAACGGCCTTTCGCTAAACGCTTTTTGCTTGTAAAACTACCCTTTACCGCTTGAACAAACGTTTGCTCAAAAACAGAAAAACAGTCGCTTATTAGTGAATCGAACCCCTTTAACAACTATTTCCATGTTGTTTTTATCGATTGTAAGCGCTGCATTTCTGTAATCACTATACATCAGCCTATATCGTTTGTTAAAACGTTTGCACAAACTGTTTTTCCCTGTATAATCAGGGTTTTGTCGGTTTATCTTTTGTTTTCTCTTCCGTTCTCAGTTTTTCGCTATTTGTGTCTCTGAAGGAAATCAGGCTATACTTACAGATAACAGGTGTGCAATCGTTATTTCATGCTACTGCATTGGGGGCTTCGAAGGAATATGATAACCATTAAAGATATCGCCAAAGCGGCGAATGTATCGCCTTCCACCGTATCTCGGGTGGTATCTGGGCATACGCGCATCAGCAAGGCAACCACCGACAAGGTCAAGCGGATTATGGAGGAGATGGGCTACCATCCCAACGCAATGGCTAAAAGCCTGGTTTCCAAAACGACCAACACGCTTGCCATTCTTCTCCCCCGCCCCGCGGAGGAGCTGTTTCAGGACCTTTTCTTCGGCGAGCTTCTGCGCGGCATTCTTGCCCAATCCTCCAAAGCAGGCTATGACATGCTGCTATCTGCGGCAACGTCGCCGCAGGATGAAAACGATACGATTTCCCGGCTTGTATTCGGCCGCCGGGTCGACGGCATTATATTGCTGTCCGCTCGAATCAACGATCCCTTGATCGCCATGCTGGATTCGCATCAATTTCCTACGGTGCTGATCGGACGCGACGAAAACTGCTCCACTATATTGACCGTAGACAACAACAATGAGCAAGTTGCATTTGACGCAACCCAGCATCTCATCCAGCAAGGACATGGACGAATCGGCTTTGTCAGCGGCCCGTCCGACTTGACCGTATCGCGGGACCGCATGGCAGGTTATCGCCGCGCGCTGGAGGAGGCCGGTTTGCCCATCCGCAGCGAGTGGATCGTCGAAGGAGATTTTTTGCAGCATAGCGGCTACCGCGCCATGTCCTCCATTATGGAGCTGCCTGAGCGCCCGGATGGTCTGGTCGTCATCGACGACGTTGTCGCCTTTGGCGTTCTTCGCGGCTTGAACGAGCTGGGCTATCGCGTACCCGAGGATATCAGCCTGGTCAGCTTTAACAATATTGCCCTGTCGGAGCTTGCTACGCCGCCAATCAGTTCCGTTGACATCGGGACGTATCAGCTCGGGTACACGGCATCCCAGCAATTAATTCGGCTCATTCAGGGCGAACATCATTTCCAGAGGCGGACGCTCATCCCCCATCGGCTTATCGTCAGGGAATCATCAATCCGTCATTATCACAAATAGGAGCTGACAAAATGTCCAACACCAACAAGCCTTATTTGATTGACGCTATTATCGGAAATTCTTCACTCCTTGCTTCGCTTGGGCGAAACGGCAGACTGCATAGAATGTGGTGGCCTCATATCGATACGCCTCAGCATATCGACGCCATGCGAACAGGCATCGCTTATGACGACGGACGTCTTTCCTGGTTCGATGATGAGGAAAGCGGCTGGCGGCATAGCTGCGAATACGTCGAACGCAGCAACACCGTTGCCATTGCGGCAATCCATGATACGGAGCCTTTGGCTGTCGACAGCCTGCATTTTGCCGTTCCCGGCCAAAATCTGCTTGTTCGTCAATACACCTTTACAAACAGGGGGACTAGTCCCGCTTCCTTTCATTTTGTCGTGCATTCTTCCTTTTTGATTAGCGAAAATACGCTTTACAACACCACCATGTTTAACGAAAACGACGATGCATTGATCCATTTCCGGCACCGTTATTTTTTTGCGCTTTCCAGTGCAAACGTATGCAGTAAATTTCAGGCAGGGCTTCCATGGCATGAAATGACGGGCGGAGCATTACAAAAGCTGAGCGGGAAAATCATCGAAATGAGCGGAGACGGCGCTATGGCTTGGCATATTAACGGACTGGAGCCCGGGGCATCCTTGACTATACCGCTATTTATCTCTGCCGGGCATAACGAGCCGGAGGCATTGCAGACACTAAGGGAAGCAAAAGGAAAATCAGCAGCCGATTGGGCCGCTTTAACCAACGCGTATTGGCACGGCTATTTGGAGGAGGCAGCGCCTTGCCCGCTTCCCGAGGTTAAAATCCGTTCCTTATATGAACGTTCCCTGCTTATGTTCAAGCTTATGTCGGATCGCGATAGCGGCAGCATCATTGCAGCCCCTGAATTCGACGAGCATTTCAGCCGCTGCGGGGGGTATGCCTTTTGCTGGGGCAGGGATGCCGCGTTTATTACGTCGGCGCTGGATCGGGCAGGGTTATACGAGCTATCGGAGTCCTTCTATGAATGGACGCTTCAAGCCCAGTCTCCAGACGGCTCATGGCAGCAGCGCCATTATCACGACGGCTCGCTGGCTCCTTCCTGGGGCTTGCAAATTGACGAAGGAGCTTCGATTTTGTGGGGCATGAGGCAGCATTATCTGGTTAAAAGGGATCAGGACTTTGCCAAAAAAGTGTGGCCGGCCGTGGAGCGTGGAGCAGCGTTCCTTGAAGCGTTTCTGGAACCCGGCAGCGGTTTGCCGCGGCCCAGTATTGATCTGTGGGAGGAACGAGAAGCTTCTCATACCTATTCCTCCGCTGCCGTATATGGCGGACTAACAGCGGCAGCCGACTTTGCCCGGGACGCAGGAGAAATCGCAAAGGCCGAGCGTTGGAGTACTGCTGCAGCCGGCATAGCCCAAGCAATTAATGAAAGCTGCTGGAACGAGGATGCGCAGAGCTACTACCGGGGGCTGCATCTCACCGTTCCACAAAGCCGCTATGAGGAAGCTGTGGCCACTGGCAAATCTGGTTTTACACAGAAGCTGAACAAAGGTTATGTACGTCATGTGCTGAAGCATGATGATATGCCCGATATTAGCCTGTTGGGCATCTCACATCCTTTTGGAGCCGTTGCCCCGGACAGCGAGCGAATGCGCAGCACGGCTGATGCACTGGAAGCGGCATTGACCGTCCCTGGAGTAGGCGGCATCAAGCGGTACGGCGACGATCATTATATCGGAGGCAACCCGTGGATTTTGACTACCCTATGGCTTGCGCAATACCGGATTGCATCGGGTGAACCGGACAAAGCGCAACGTTGGCTGGATTGGGCCGTAAGCCACGCTACGGAAACCGGCCTTCTGCCTGAGCAAATAGACAAAAACACAGGCGAAACCGCTTGGGTTGTTCCTCTGACCTGGTCGCATGCCATGTTTGTATCAACGGTTCATATGATGGCCGAAGCAAAAATCTTGCAGTCTACCTCCGAATCGCAGTCAATCTCGGCATCATTGTAGTCATTTATCTCACAGGCTGCTTTATCAACCGGATCCTATAACCATTTCATAGCTACAAAGCCGCCGTTATTAATTAAGGCGGCTTTTCTGCGTTTGGCGTTATATGTCTTCTGTCGGCCATTCATCTATGTCCGCAGGAATGGAGCTCCCGCAAAAACCCTAAGCGCTCCTCAATAGAGTAAGCAGTCGCTTGATATCCTTTTCAAGCTTGATATCTTCTTCAAAAACCTTGACAAATCATTATTAATTTATAATAATTATAAATAAGGATTTAGTATAAGTCTTTATTTACAGCGATAAATCGCCTGCCATGGCTCGTTGTCATTTGACCAAGGTAACAAACTTCACTGATTCATCATCTTCCGGCATGTTTAAATAAGGACATAACGGAGCAAACCAATAAGAGAAAGGATGATTTAACATGACTATTCAACAACATCTCAACCGTCAAATCGCGAACTGGAGCATTCTGTACATTAAGCTGCATAACTACCACTGGTATGTCAAAGGCTCGCAATTTTTTACGCTGCACGAAAAGTTTCAGGAGTTTTATGAAGAAGCCGCGCTCCATGTCGATGAAATCGCCGAGCGTCTGCTCGCCGTTAAAGGCCAGCCGCTTGCCAAAATGAGCGATTATTTGGAGGCGTCCAGCATTAAGGAGGCAGGCGGCAATGAAACGGCGGTCGAAATGGTGGATCAGTTGATTCACGATTTTTCCGTTATCATCGAGGAATTAAAGGCAGGCATGGCTGCCGCCCAGGAAGCCGGCGATGAAACCACTGCCGACATGCTCCTTGCCATTCATACTACGCTTGAAAAGCATGTATGGATGCTCAGCGCCTTTAACGGTAGATAATGAAGACGCAACGGCCGCCCCTCGCCTCCGGTTTTTAATTGCCGGAAGTAACGGGCGGCCGTTGTTCTTTTCAAAAATCCATTCTTAATCTTCGTTCATTCGCAGCGCATCAGCAGCTTTCAGACGAAGCGCCGCTTTGGCGGGCAGCCTATTGAGCAGCAGCGACAGAAGAAGAAGGGCACCTAATATCGAGAGCACGATTTCGTAAGGGTACGGAATAACAAGAGCTTGCTCGTAATCCGGCACATCGCGCAGGACTGCGCCTATATACAGCTGCGAACCGGTAGAGCCGATAGCCCACCCTGTCAGCAAGCCCGCTCCGCTAATAAACAGTCCCTCCAGTACAAAGATCCAATAGAGCTGTTTGCCGGGAACGCCAATACACCTCATCATGGCGATTTGCTTGCTTCTCTCCCTTACAGATCGGAACTGTACAACGGCCAGCCCCATCAAGCTGATCAAGCCTGAAAAAGACGCAAAGCCTACAAAGCTGTATACAATCCGTTTTGTAAAAAACTCCTGCGCCCCGTTATCCAGATAAGGAACCGTAAAGTTCATTACGCCTCCAACGGCAAATCTTTGCTCCAGCTCCTGAGACAAGCCCACATCCCTGTAATCAAAGCGGAACAGCACAAAGCCTTGCTTATTTTGATTACTCCACTTGAAGCCGAATTCCGAAAGCTCCTTGGCTGCCGAAGCATGCATATAGGTCGTATTATAAAAATCAATCTGATGCTGCTGGGCCTCCGGAGGCAGAAATCCAGCGATACGGAACGTTACAGCAGCGCCTTGCTCCATAGACTCGTTCACCATCCGAAGCTGCTTATGAATAAATACCGGAAGCGTCACTTTGTCCCCCGCTTTGAGGGAACGCCAATCCGGCAAAGACTCTACTTCCTTTATGAAGGAGATCGGCAGCACAATGGAATCGGGGTTATTCAGTACGCTCTCCCACGCCTCCCGATCGCTTGCAAATTCAGGGGAACGTCCGGCTAAAGGAGGAAGCTCGCCTTGGAGCAGTTCCTCTGTTACCGGAATGACCGCTTTTGCCAGGCCCTCTTCATTTGGCCCCAGATTCAGCATAAAAGGCTCCACGGCCAGCATACTGTCTATTACGCCTGCAATATCGGGATCTTGCTGTGCGACGTTCAAAATTTTCTCCCGCTCCGTCTCGCTTTGATAAGACGCATAACCTCCGCTGCCAAGCACAGTTTGCGTAACGCGATCCACCGATTGCGCAGCGGTCACCAGGCTTATGATGGTAACGGTCATCGTCACGATCATCATAATCAGGCTGAACAGGAGCGAAATTGTATAAATGCGTCCCATCCCGTTGCGAGGATATTTGACTGCGAGCATCAGAGATAGCTGCGGTATGCCGATCCGCTTCAGCAAGGCAATCAAGGGTCTCTCAAGCTTTTCAACGGCATAAATAACGGCAGCCAATATCGCGCAGCAGGTACCAAGCCAGGTGATTATAATCAACGGCATATTGCCTTCTTCGCTTAGATCGGGAGGAAAAAGAAACGTCAGCCCAAAATGAAAGAGGACGGCATAACAGCCCAAGCCAATAAGCAGCCAGCGGAGGACCCTGGACTTTCTTTTACGAGGTCCGCCGTTATTGCCCGCTCCTCTGAGCGCTTCCACTGCGCTGAATCTCCCCGCCTTTCTTGCGGAGAGCACTGAAACCAAGCCAAGAAAAGCGAATACCAGCGCAAACAACAACAAAGCTCCTATCCAAGAAATATGGGGCTCAATAAGTATCGCTTGCCCCACCATCCGCTTAAGCTCATCGCGATAACCCCCATAAAACAAAGAGACAAACGCAAAGCCGGTCCCAATGCCGGCCGCGCAGCCGACCAATGAGCTTAGCAGCGACAGAAGCATGGCTTCTATTGCGAACATGCCTGCAACTTGCCTCCCCGACAAACCAATCGCCTTTAAAACACCGTACATTTCACGGCGGGAATCCGCGATCATAATTAGCACCTGACGCATAAACAGCATGCTAGAGAAAATGGCTACAGCGCTAATAAAGCCGATAATCAGGGTAAAATTCATTTTTCGGCCCGTGCTGCGCAATTCCTTTTTCAAATAGTGGACATTGTAATCTACCTCTTCAATCCGAAACATGGCGTCTTCGGATACATTAGGATTATCTGAGCCCGACAGGATGGCAGGATATATCCCTTCAGGCAAGCCTATTAACTCGCGGACCAGGCTTTCCGCAACAATAACCGTTCCTCCATAAACTCCGCCTTCTGCAAATCCTGTTAGCCCCTGCTCCTTCACAACGTCTCTGACCCGCAGCAGCCTGTCCGACTCCCCCGTTTCCAGGCTGATGACATCGCCCTTGGCAGCACCAAGCAGCTCCGCCGTTGCCGCGTTCAGAATAACCTCATCATCGCCAACTGCTTCTCTCCAAAGCCTGGCGCGGCTTGGATCAAAGTTAGCCGCCGCTTCGCCAGGATAACTGATTGCCAATGCGGATTTTACAACAGATAACGTATTGCCGTCTCCATCCTCCATTCGCAGCGTCACTTCACTGGACACATATGGAAGCATTTTATAGGAGTCGGTTACTCGTTCCCCCGCTTCTACCAGCTTGTCCACCTGCTCTTGCGTAAAGCCTGGAAGTTGATCATCGGTTGGCTTCAGCATCCAGGTTATCGGCCCAAGCTGGCGGTCAATGGTCTTTTGAATGCTAAATTGCAGCGAATCATAATTGACGAAAGTAACGGCTATCAGCATAGCGCCTATCGCTCCGGCTCCAATGGTGAGCAGCGTCTGCCGCCAATTTCGGAGCAAATTGCTCCATGCCATTCGCCAAATCATGCCGGCCCCCATCATGACCCGTTTCCTCCATCATGAAGAATGCGGCCGTTCCGCATGCTGATTGTCCGGGTGCATCTGCCCGCCACTGCCGGATCATGGGTAACGATAACGATCGTTGTTCCATGATGCTTGTTCAGCATTTCCAGCAAGCCAATAATCTGGTCCGCCGTATGTGTGTCCAATGCTCCCGTAGGCTCGTCCGCCCATATGATTTCCGGATTGCCAACGATGGCTCTGGCAATGGCTACCCGCTGATTTTGCCCGCCTGAAAGCTGGGAAGGATATTTGCCGGCTTTGTCTCCAAGCCCAACCTCCTTAAGCGCCTCCAGCGCCCGCTCCTTCGCCTTGCCTGTTGGCACGCCGGACGCAATAAGCGGAAGCGCCGCATTTTCCCATGCCGTCAACACAGGGATCAAATGATAGGACTGAAAAACAAAACCCATCTTCTCCAGACGGAGTCTGGCTATTTTCTCATCATCCCATTCATGCAGCGGCGCGTTCCCAATCCATACCTGACCGCTGTCTACCGACTCAATGCCAGCCAATACGTGCAGCAGCGTCGTTTTTCCGCAGCCGGAAGGCCCGGTTATGGCAATCATCTCGCCTTTGCCGATTTCAAGCTGTACCTCTCTCAGCGCACGCGTGGCGGCTTCGCCTATGCCGTATGTTTTTGACAAGCTCTCTACTCGGATTAACACCTGCATCATCACCTCTTGTTCAACTTAATGCCTTAACATTAGCAGAACATTTTGCAATCCTGATGGACTGAATATGCAGAACTTGTGCAGAGGCCTATTCCTCCATCACCGGTATTTTCACCCTAAATCTCGCACCATGTCCGTAAACGCTTTGTACCGTCGCTTCCCCTCCATGCGCACGCGTAAATTCGCGCACGATTGCAAGTCCAAGCCCCAGACCCGCGCTTCGTTCCTTTCGCTGCATGGCATCCGACGAGGCAGATCGGTAAAAGCGTTCAAAAACGGACTCCAGCTCCTCCTGTTCCATGCCAAGCCCATCATCGCCAATTTCCAGCACAACGAAATTCTCCTCTGTCAAAATACGCGCCTCCACCTTGCTGCGGGCATGACGAAAGGCATTTCCAGCCAGATTGATCACGATTTGTCTAATTCTCGTCTTATCCCCGTACAGCATTGTGCTGCCGGTATCCTCCAGTCGGTAGACAATCCCCCGATCTTCACCCTCCACAGCAAGCGTCTCAAACACTTCCTCGACCACCTCAGACCATACAAACCAAGATTTATCCAGCGGCAGATGCCCGCTCTCCGCAAGCGACAGCTCTTGAAGCTCTCTGACCAGCCTGGTCAAACGAAGCGTTTCGTCATGCAGCGAAGCCGTCTTGGCGGCATCCATCATAGCTCCCTTCTGCAAGGCATGGTCCAGCGTTGTCCGCATAATGGAAATTGGCGTGCGCAGCTCATGGGCTATATCGGCGACCATCCTTCTCCGCACGGTTTCCAGCAATTCATTGCGGGCCAATAGTTGATGCACCCCTGCCAAAGCGCCAGCCCATGCTTCATCAGCTTCTGCCTGGCCAGTCCCCCAGCGCAAGGCCGGACTATTTTTTCCGCCATGTCCTCTTGAAGCTGCAGCCTTGGCATGTTTCCGCGTCCCTGACGCCCCGGACAGATTCGCGGCAAGCTCCACCGACAAAAAGATGCGTTCTTTTGCTCTCGCCTTAGCCAAACCACGTTTCCTCCATTCACCGAGGCCATACAGCAGAACCGCCAATCCACCAGGCAAGCCGTATTGCATATAGGTCAGCCCTGGAGGAGCGGCAAACAAAACCTGGGTATATCCGATGATCAGGCGCTCGCTCATAACGGGAAGCTGCCGCCCAGGACTGAAAGCTGCGTCCTCGCCCAGCAAGATTTCCCGCTTTCGCTCCTTCTCGAGCGAAACAAGAGAAAGTCGGCCTATAGCA
>PJUA01000175.1_pt1 | contig 55502 bp, 54 predicted proteins | sample 1512151 | NCBI WGS metagenome assembly PJUA01 (sample SAMN08177678, study PRJNA422409) | Soil metagenome, whole genome shotgun sequencing project. | isolation source: Soil enriched on filter paper: beechwood xylan treatment | place: USA: Madison | collected 2015-01-15
CAGAATCCGGGCGCCGGGGATCGCGGCGCCCAGCGCCAGGGCGGAGGCCGGCGGGACGATGCGGTCGCGCTCCGGGATCAGGGCCAGGGTGGGCACGCGGATGGCGCCGGGATCGACCGGCAGCCCCGCGACCATCCATGTGCCGGCCATGGTGTCGTTGCGCCCGTACCAGCCGGCCAGCGCGTCGCGCGCCACCCCGGCCACCAGCGGCACCCCGTCGTTCAGCCAATCCTCCAGCGCGACGAAGGCCGCCGCGGCGCGGGAGTCCGGCGCCATGCGGGCGAAGCTGGTGAATTTCTTCAGCGCCAGCAGCGGGTCGAGCTGGGCGAACAGCGCCTGCAACGCGTCGGTCGGCAACTCGCCCCAGCGGTCCAGAACCGGCCCCCAGGGCTGGATGAAGGTCGCGACCCGGCGTGCGGTGGCGGCGTCCTCCGCATGGAAATCCCAGGGCGTGGCCATCAGCACCAGCCCGGCGACGTCACGCGGCCGGCGCTGCGCCAGCGCTGCCGTCAGCAGCCCGCCCATGCAATAGCCGGCCACCGGCACCGGCGCCCCCACCGCCTCGACGACGAAGCCCAGTGCCCGCTCCAGCCGGCCGGCGATGTAGTCGGTCAGGGTGAAGCGGCGCTCCAGCAGCCCCGGCCTGCCCCAGTCCAGCAGGAGCGGCCGGAAGCCGCGCGCCGCCAGCCAGCGCATCAGGCTCTTGTCCCGCGACAGGTCCAGGATATAGCCGCGGTTGACCAGCGACGGCACGAACAGCACCGGCCGGCCGCCTGCCTTCTCGCCATAATCCAGCAGGCGCGATCCGCCCTCCGTCCAGACCACCGGCGGGTCGGGCAGGTCGCGGCGGTAGGGGTGGTGGCGGTACCGCTCGATCCCGGTCAGGACGGCGTCGATGCGGCGGCGGATCTCGCGGTCGACTTCACCGGTCAGACGGTCGGCGTCGCCCGCCCCGCCGTCCCGATGCGGCCGGCCCTGGGTCATCCGGTCGGCCTGCGACATTTCGTCCCTGAGCGCCGCCGCCCGGTCCCGCAGGGCCGGACTCCAGGGAAGCAAGCCGTTCCTCAAGAGCGGCAATGCGGCCGAGGAGCTGAGCAAGCTGCCCAGAGCCGCCGTCAGATGCAGGGCCAGCGGGCGCGGCCCCTGCCGCATCCCCGGCCTTGTCCCTGGGCCGGGCGGAGTCCTCCCCGCCTGCCTGTCGTCCGCCAGACGATCGCTCATCGGAAGGCTGTCCGTGTTGGGGGGAGCCGGTGTTCGGGAATGGCCACGGGCGGGGATCCCAGCCGGTGCCGGCCATGGAGCCGGCGCCAAACCCGCCCATTCCGAGACCGCCCATTCCGAAACCAAAAGCCCCGGCGCCCTGCCCCATCATCTGGAACAGGCGGGTCATCATGTCCGCCATTTCCGGATCGGCGGCGCTGGCCGTCCATTGGTCCTGCCACAGGTCCAGATAGCGGCGCGCCAGCGATTCGTAGGAAGGCGGATCGCCGGACGATTGATCGGAAGGTCGGTCTGGGTTCGACGGGTCGGCCATGGCCGGATTATAGGGGCGGCGGGGCCGGATTGACCAGTCCGGCATGGCGGGTCACCTGACCTTTCGGGTATCGGCGGGAGTGGCCCGGGCGCGTTCCATGTCTCCGTCTGCACCGGCCGGACCAACGCAACCGCGGCGCTATGCCGCGGCGCAACGCTGGACAAATTGCTATCCCTTCGAGTAGTCCTAATGACGGAACATTTTCCGCCGCCTGTCCCGCGTGTTCCGGAACACCTGCCCTGGAACACGTCCCTTCTTGAAAGAGTCCGCGATGGCCGACAAGGAAGACCAGAAGTCCGCTCCGATCACGATCAAGAAGTACGCCAACCGGCGGCTCTACAATACCGCCACCAGCAGCTACGTCACGCTGGACCATCTGTGCCAGATGGTGAAGGACGGCTTGGATTTCGTGGTCTATGACGCGAAGACCGGTGAAGACATCACCCGATCCGTCCTGACCCAGATCATCGTGGAAGAGGAAAGCAAGGGGCAGAACCTGCTGCCCATCAGCTTCCTGCGCCAGCTGATCGGCTTCTACGGCGACAACATGCAGTCGGTGGTGCCGCGCTATCTGGAATATTCGATGCAGGCCTTCTCCCGCAATCAGGAGCAGATGCGCGACTATTTCCAGAACACGCTGGGCGGCATCTTCCCGTTCGGCCGGCTGGACGAGGTCAGCAAGCAGAACATGGCGATGTTCGAGCGCGCCATGCGCATGTTCACGCCCTTCGGCGCTGCCGGCGCCCCGGACGAGACGCCCGGCGGCCAGCGCCCGGCCGGCCAGCCCGGCTCGGCGTCCACCAATCCGCCCGCCGGACCCGGCGGCGTGACGTTCGACGAATTGCAGAAGCAGATCGACGAACTGCAAAAGCAGATCGCCAGCATCGCCAGCCCGGGCAGCAAGTCGGACACAAAGTAACGGGACGGTCGGACGGATCCGGCGGAAGATTTTTCCGACAAACTGGCGGCACGGAAGGCGGGGTCATACCCCGCCTTTTTCATTGCGCCGGCCGGGACGGGCGCGCAGGCTTGGATCTGTGCATAGGGGGCACCTTCTCGTCCACGGTGCCGGTCCGGCGGAATTGCCGGATTTGCCGGCCCGTCTAACCGTCAGGAGGGAACCGACCGTGACCACCGAACTGACCGTTTCGATCACCATGACCAGCGACGACCCGCGCGAGGTCACGCGTTTTGAAAACCTGTTGCGCGACTGGCTCAGCCATCAGCCGGGCGTGGCCGGCATGGCGATCGCCGACCGCGGCAACGACGTGGCGGCCGAGAATATCTGGCGCGCCGCCCGCAAGGCGACCTTTGGCCCGGCGCTCAAGAACCCCTTCGCCCCCTGACGGCGCTGTAGCTTTATGTTTGGCGATCGGATTCACGCTCCAAATCGATTCCGATTTTACGCGATCCGATCTAACCGGGGCGATCAGCCCCTGAACAGGTGCGGGATCATCGCCGAATCCGGGCCGACGCCGGAGCCCAGGCGCGGATCGGCCGATTCCCGCACCCCCATGCCCAGGCACTTGTCGCCGACGATCCAGGCGTGCAGGACGGCGCGCGTGTCCTCCTCACGGAAGCAGGGCGGGGTTTCAAGCCAGATCGCGCCATGGGCCGCGACATCCTCGCCGATATCCGGACCGTCGTCGGCGATCACCGCCCCCTGTTCCAGGATGCGGCTCGGCGCGCCGTCCAGCCCATGCAGGGCGCGCACGGTCACCATGTCGGCTCCGGCCACGCCGCTGGGGTCCAGCGCCGCACGGCACAGGTTCGGGTGGCGTGGATAGAGATAGGACAGCACCGCCAGCAGCCCGTGGTTCGACCACAGCCAGCACCACAGCGGCGACAGCACGCTCATGCCGCTGCTGCGCAGCCGCTGAAGGAACCCGTCGTCGGCCAGCCCGTCCCAGGGATAGAGCTTCGCCAGCCAGGAGATCGGCTGCCCCTCGTCATCCACGAAGCGCCGGCCGTCCCAGGCGATGGACTGCAGCGGCAGCAGGCGGGTGTCGATGCCGGCCTCCGCCGCGGTGGCGGCGAGATAGACCAGTTCGCCCTCGCGCACCGGATCGGGGGTGGCGCAGGTCGCGTGCATGCGACCGCGACCGGGCACGCCCGTCGCCAATTCCTCCCACCGCTCCACCAGCGCCTCGTGCAGGCCGTTGAACTGGTTGGCGTCGGGAGCCATCGCCTCGCGCCAGTTGCGCTGGATCATCGAGGCGGCGAACAGCCCCTCGCAGGTGTCGTAATTGCACCCCAGCAGCTTGACGCTGTCGCGCCCGTCATAGGCCAGCGTCAATCGCCCGGCGAGCCCGCCCGCCCGTTCGTTGCGCCGCCCACCGGCCCAGTAATCGAGCCAGGACGCTTCCAGCATGCGCGCGAGGTCGCCGCGGATGCCGAGCGAGGCGAACAGCTTGTGCTCCATCACATGACGCACGGCGACTGCGATCATGCTGTGCAGTTCGTCAGCCACGCTTTCGATCAGGTCGATCTGCGAAGCGGTGAACTCGTAGACGGTGTCCTCCCGCCAGGCGGCTCCAGCCGACATGGCGCGCACACCATAGGGATATTTGCGGAGACCCGGGCGCCAATCGGCCCGCGGCTTTATCGTCGTCCTGCGCATGCCCGTTCCGATCCCCGGAGGTCAGCGCCGGCGAGCCGGACGGCGCGCGATGGCGACGAGTCGGCGCGTGGAAAGGGAGACGGGCAGCAGGCTGGTCAACGGTCCACTGGTCAACGGTCAACTCCGGGGGAGGCCAATCCGACGCAGGCGCGGATGCTCGCGATGCAATCGCTGCGACGCAAGCACAGCCTTGCGTATGTAACCCGTCCCGCTGCAGCGCACCAGCGCGCATCCGCGATAGCTCACCCTCGCCGGAGAGCCTCGGAACCGTGCGGAATGGGGCCGCCCCCAATTGACTGGCCCCAATCAACCGAAGTGGCGACGGGCCGCTGCGGCGAAAGGCAGCAGCGGCCCGTTCCGGAATGCGGCGCGCGTCAGATCAGCGGCACCGAGGGATGCCGGGCAAGCGACCGCATCGCCCACAGCGCCAGACGGCCGCGACGCGGCTTCATCGCCTCGGCCGTCCGATGCGCCGGCGGGATCGTCGCCAGGCCGGGGACGAGCAGCGGCCGGTCGTCGCGCGTGCCGCCGAGCCGCTGGAGCCGGCGTGCCGACAGCACGAGGCGCAACACCTCCTCCTCGGACACCGCACGACGGGCCGTGCCGGAGGCGAGGCTTGCCGCCTCGTACAAAGCCGCCCGTTCGGCCAACAGCCCGGTCAGGCCCTTGGCAGCCGCCGTCAATGCAGCTTCATCGTAAAGGGCGAGGACAAGCGTCCTCAACCCGTGTTCCATCCGTGTGGACATGGCGGGGGCTCCGGAAAAATCGGAATGGCGTGCGGTTCTGGTGCGTGTGAATCGAAGCGAGCAGGCAAAAGCTCGCGGTTCGACAGGCGCAATTATCCGTGCGCGGCACCCGTTCGGCCATGCGCCCCAAGGTGGTAACACCCTGTCTGCGTCCTGCTGATGCAGGATAGCCACAGTGGCTGTACCGATAAATATCCGGGTTGGCCGGGAATTGTCCGCCCCGACAGGCGGGAAGAAATGGTGGAGCCAAGGAGGATCGAACTCCTGACCTCTACAATGCCATTGTAGCGCTCTCCCAGCTGAGCTATGGCCCCACTATATTTCTTCTACTCTTCACCAACACATGAGGTGTTGGTGCGCTTGGAGGGAGTCGAACCCCCACGGCCTTTCAGCCACTAGGACCTGAACCTAGCGCGTCTACCAGTTCCGCCACAAGCGCATCCGCGTTACTTGGGGTCACGCGGGGCGCTCTATGTACCCAGACCGGGCGCCGCGCTCAAGGAGAAAATGCGACCGCGCAAAAGTTTTTTGGGGCGGGGCCGTAACGCCTCCCCCTACTCCGCCGGCTTGATCGCGTAGAAGCGGTACACCCGCACGCCGGCCTCGATGGCGGCGACGCGGCGGGCCCACAACTCGACCTCCTCCATCACCGCCAGCTTGGTGGGGGTGTCGAGCTGGAATTTTTCCAGATGCTCGACCAGCCCCTGGATGGCGGACAGGATCAGGCCGCGGTGGGTGTCGGAGATGTCCTCGGCGATGCGGAGGTCGAGGTTGCGCTGGGCGAACGCGTTCGCCATGCGGTCCTTCGGCCACAGGTTCGGCGTCAACGGCTCCTTGTCGCACCAGTTCTGGATCGCCTTGGCGCCCATCACATCCGCTTCCGCGATATAGTCGGTGATCAGCAGGTGGCCGCGCGGCTTCAGCGCCAGTTCCATGCCGTCGAACATCTGTTCCTTGTCGCGGACGAAGAACAGGCCTTCCTTGTAGACGATGGCGTCGACGCGCTTGGGATAGCCGAAATGTTCGGGATTGAAGGTCTCGATCGGCGCCTTCTTCTCCAGTCCCAGCTTGAAGGAACGGACCATCCCCTCCTTCGCCAGCAGTTCCGACGCCTCCAGCCCGGTGACCCAGCAGCCGTATTTGCCGGCCATGGTGCGGCTGGTGCCGCCCAGCCCGGCGGCGAGATCCAGCACGCTCATCGCCGGGTTCAGGCCCAGCGGCTTGACCAGATAGGGAATGTGATCGGCGCCGCCGGGGGTGTTGAAGCCCTCGCCCCACATCTTCTCCGCCACCTCGATGCGGGTGGCGGTCCACAGCGGCTTGCCCCAGCGGTTCATGCCGGGACCGGGTGCGGCAGGCTGCGGCTGTTCGGGCTGGCGCGGCTGCTCCTCGCCCTTCTTCGCCTTCAGACCGGAGAGGTCATAGCCTTCCCACCACGCATAGAGGCGAGTCTTCAGGCTCGGTCCATGCCCGGACGATCCGTCCTTGTCCGTCATCGCCCTTTGTCCGTCATCGCCGTGGCACCCCATCCGCCGATCGACCTGCCGCCGCCGAATTCCCCATCCGGCGCCGGACGGCGCAGCATTCTTACGGTTGTTCGGCCGAGCCCAACCACACCGTCCGCAAGAATCCGTCCAGCTTCAGGTTAGACGGACGCTAATTGCATGCAAGTGGAAAAATTTCTCCGCGGAAACACATCCGTCAGCGCGCGGTTTTGGCAGGGGCAGCGCCCGATTCGGGCAGGGAGGCCATGCGCGTGCCCGCCGCGTTCAGCACCGGGGCGCAGGCCGCCGGCATCTTGCGGACCACCCGCGGCTCGGGCTTGTAACCCGGCGGATGCTCGATCGCGGGAGACGCGCTGTCCAGCCAGGACATCAGTTCGTCGCCGCAGCCGTCGCCGTCGGGCTGCTCCGCCTGCTGTTCGCACAGCGGACTGCCGGCCGGGCAGTTCAGCCGGATGTGCATGTGGCCGTCATGGCCGTGCCAGGGCCGCAGCTTGTTCAGGAACCCGCGGTCGGACCAACTGCGCTGGCACATCGCCAGCTTGATCGCCGGATTGACGAAGATGCGGGCGACGCGGGGGTCGCTGGCGGCGATCTGGATCATCCGGGCCTGCCGGTCCGACCAGTCGGCGGTGACGCGCATGCGGTCGTAATCGACATACTTGACCTCGTCCAGCCGCTCGCGCCCGGCACGGCCCATCGGCGGCAGGTCCAGCCGCAGCCAGACATCGGCATCCAGCCCGATCTGGTGGCTGGCATGGCCCGACGGCATCGGTCCGCCGCGCGCCTGCCCCATGTCGCCGACCAGCGCCGTGCCCAGCCCGGCATGCGCCACCCGCTGGCCGAAGTCGCGGAGCATGTCGACCAGCACCGGATGGCCGTAGTTGCGCTGACGCGACAGGCGGATCACCTGATAGCCGACACCTTCCGGCGGCAGGGCGCGGGCACCGGCGATGCAGCCGGCCGCATAACCGCCGATGGATCTCGACGCCCCCAGCGAGGGGCCGGCCACCGCCCCCCAGGCGACGCTGGTGGCATAGGCCGGGATCGGAACCGGCTTTTTCTTCCGTGACTTGGCGTCGGCGTCGCCGGCCGCCAGCAGAGCGGCCACCAGTCCGACGCATGCGATCGCCTTGAAGGCACGCCCCCCGAAAGCACGAACCCCCGCAAGAATCCCCATGTCCGTCCCCCCGCCGTCTCCGGCACCGCGGTCGATACCGCTATAGCGGACCCGTGGTTAAGGAATGATGGAGGATGCATCCGGACCGCACAACCGGACCGTCAGGCACCGGCCGGGTCCATCCGGGCAGTCCATCCGGGGTGCGTCCGACGGTCCCGGTCGAGCCTCATAGCCGTACGGAAGCACTCCACCCTGGCTGACCGGACTAGCCGCTGCGAATATTGACAGTCTGTTATTAGCAATGGAAACGTCGAAGCATCATCAACAAGGAATTCGATAAAATGCCACCGACAATGAGCTACCGTATTGGCGACATCGTCAGTGTCCGCGGTTGCTTGACCCGGCTGATCGATATTATCAACCGTGATCCTATTCATTTGGAGGATCTGATCGGGTTCCACCGGGGGCGTCTCAGCCGCGGCTATTACCTGCTGCTGCTGAAGGAACCGATGGCTGCCGGGGAGTTCCAGTTCCTGGGCTACACCCACCTGTCCGGCGGCAAATACGGCCTGCCCAGCAACGACCCCGCGGCGGAGGCGGCACGGCCGACGGTGCAGGGGTCGCTGGAGCAGAAATTAGGGGTCGCCGGGGTGAACGGCCTTGCCCGCAAGATCGCCGGCGACATCCCGGCCACGGGGGAGCGCCGCCTTGCCAAGATCGTCCCGGTGATCGGCCACGATCAGGCGATGGGGCCGGCCGACCAGTATCCGGCATCCAAACACGGCATCGCGCAGTTCAACCTGACGGTGCCGAAGAAATTCCTGGTTTCCGCCTTCGTCGATCCCAACCGGCGCTTCCAGGGCGGCGGCCTCGACCTCGTCATGGACAAGGGAACGGCTTATGACAGCCGGCGGGCGGTGTTCCAGTATCTGTCGGCCGCCTGAGGGCTGTCAGTGCATGGGGGCATTCCCCGGCTGTCAGTCCCCGCCAATCAGTCAAGCGTCTGGCGGTAGCGCTTCAACGCCACCACCGTGACCACCGTCAGGAACAGGGCGAGCGCCAGCACCTCCGCCGCGATCTCGGCGAACCCGTTTCCTTTCAGCAGGATGCCGCGGACGATGCGCAGGAAGTGGGTCAACGGCAGGATCTCGCCCACCGCCTGCGCCCAGCCCGGCATGCCACGGAACGGGAACATGAATCCCGACAGCAGCATCGACGGCAGGAAGAAGAAGAACGACATCTGCATCGCCTGCAGCTGGTTGCGCGCCAGCGTGGAGAAGGTGAAGCCGACGGCCAGATTGGCGGCGATGAACAGGATCAGCACGGCGGACAGCAGCCCCAGGCTGCCGATGATCGGCACGTCGAACAGCAGCCGCGCCGCCACCACGATCAGCAGCACCTGGACATAGCCGACGACGACGAAGGGCACGATCTTGCCCAGCATCACCTCGAACGGCCGGACCGGCATGGCCAGCAGGTTTTCCATCGTCCCGCGCTCGCGCTCGCGGGTAACGGCCAGCGCCGTCATCATCACCATGGTCATGGTCAGCACCACGCCCATCAGCCCCGGCACGACATTGTATTGGGTGATGCCCTCCGGGTTGTAGCGGCGGTGGACGCGCAGTTCCACCGGGTCCGGCCCGGCGCGCAAGGCCGTCAGCGGCCCGGTCAGGTCGGGGTTCAGCGCCTGCCGGGCGATGGTGGACAGCGCCGACAGGGCGTTGCTGGTCGCCGCCGGGTCGGTGGCGTCGGCCTCCACCAGCAGGACCGGACGGGTGCCGCGCTGGAGATCACGGGCGAAGCCGGTGGGGATGGTGACGGCGAACTGCACCTCCCCCTCCGCCAGCAGCCGGTCGATTTCGGCCTCCGACGCCGCGGTGCGGGTGATGGCGAAATAGCGGGAATTCTCCATCGCCGCGACCAGCGTGCGGGCGAAGGGGCTGGAATCGGCGACCAGCACCGCCGTCGGCAGCGCCTTGGGATCGGAGTTGATGGCGAAGCCGAACAGGATCAGCTGCAGGATCGGCACCCCCACCATCATGGCGAAGGTCAGCCGGTCGCGCCGCATCTGGATGAATTCCTTCACCATCACCGCCATCAGGCGGCCCGCCGATATCCGCGCCATCGCACTGCCTCACAGGGCTGGGGTGCGAGGAGGGTAGCGCGGATAGGCTTGGGCGTCGATGCCCCCTCCTACGCGACTCCGTCCGCCCGGTCGAACTGCAGCGCCGCCAGCCTCGCATAGAGGCCGCCCTGCGCCACCAGTTCGCCATGGGTGCCGGTCTCGACCACGCGGCCCTGGTCCATCACCACGATACGGTCGGCGTTCAGCACCGTCGCCAGCCGGTGGGCGACGATCAGCGTCGTACGGCCATGCATCAGCCGGTCGAGCGCGTCCTGCACCATCCGCTCGCTCTCGGCGTCGAGCGCGCTGGTCGCCTCGTCCAGCAGCAGCACCGGCGGGTCGCGCAGGATGGCGCGGGCGATGGCAAGGCGCTGGCGCTGACCGCCCGACAGCCGCACGCCCTTCTCGCCCAGGAAGGTGTCGAACCCCTCAGGCAGCGCATTGAGGAAGTCCAGCGCATGGGCGGCCTCGGCGGCGGCGCGCACCTCGGCGTCCGAGGCATCGGGCCGGCCGTAGCGGATGTTCTCCCAAGCGTTGGCGGAGAAGACCACCGGATCCTGCGCCACGAGGCCCAGACGGCGGCGCACCTCCACCGGGTCCGCGTCGCGCAGTTCGACCCCGTCGAGCCGCACCGAACCGGCCTGCGGGTCGTAATAGCGCAGCAGAAGCTGGAACACCGTCGATTTCCCGGCGCCCGACGGACCGACCAGCGCCACCCGCTCGCCCGGTTTCACGTCCAGCGAGAAGCCCTCCAGCGCCGCCCAATCGGGCCGCGACGGGTAATGGAAGCGGACGGCATCGAAGGACAGTGCACCCGCCGCCGGGAGCGGCAGCGGCTTCGGCACGGCGGGGGCGCGGATCTCCGACTCGACGGACAGCAGGCTGAACAGCCGCTCCGTGGCACCGGCGGCGCGCTGGAGGTCGCCGATCACCTCGCTGATGGCGCCGACCGATCCGGCGACCACGACGGAATAGATGACGAAGGCCGACAACTCGCCCGGCGTGAGCCGCCCGGCCACCACGTCATGGCCGCCGATCCACAGGATGATGCCGACGGCGCCGAACACCAGAACGATGACGATCACCGTCATCACCGCCCGCACCCGCACGCGGCGGATGGCGACGTCGAACGCCTCCTCCACCCGCTTGCCGAACAGCGCCCGGTCGATGGCCTCATGGGTGAAGGCCTGGACCGTGCGGATGGCGGCCAGCGTCTCCTCCACGAAGGATCCGATGTCGGCGATGCGGTCCTGGCTGTCGCGCGACAGCTTGCGCACCCGCCGGCCGAAGAAAATGATCGGCGCCACCACCAGCGGAACCACCAGCGCCACCAGCCCGGTCAGCTTGGGCGAGGTGATCAGCAGCATGCCGGTGCCGCCCAGGAACAGCAGCGCGTTGCGCAGCGCGATGGAGGCCGACGAGCCGACCACCACCTGCAGCAGGGTGGTGTCGGTGGTCAGGCGCGACAGGATCTCGCCGGTCTTGGTCGTCTCGAAGAATCCCGGCGACAGGGTCAGCACATGGTCGTAGACGGCGCGCCGGATGTCGGCGACCACCCGCTCGCCGATCCAGCTGACCAGATAGAAGCGGCCATAGGTGGAGGCCGCCATCAGCGCGATCACCCCCAGCAGCACCAGCAGCGCACGGTCGAGCAGCGAGGTGTCGCCGCCGGCGAAGCCCTGGTCGATCAGCACCCGCATCCCCTGCCCCAGCCCCAGGACGGTGCCCGCGGCCACGGTCAGCGCCACCATGGCGCCCAGGATCCGCCATTTGTAAGGAAGCAGGAACGGCACCAGACGGCGTAGCGGTCCAAGGTCGCGGCGGCGGGTATCCGCCTCGCCACGGGCGGAGGCGGCGATCATGTCGGGGGAGGGTTGGCGAGCCACGCGGTTCCCGCTTGTCTGTTGGGGGTATTGATGCGGATCGTTGGCATATAGCGCGGTAAAGGGATGCCAACAAGGCGACGAACAGGCGAAACCACCCCGAAAATGGCCACGGAGCCCGCCGCGGACATCCTCAACGAGGCGAGATTCCGGGGTTGCGCCGGGGAGGGGGTTTTGGTATAGACGCCGCTCGCTTTGCAGGAACCCCGGCCATGAAGACTGACATCCATCCCGACTATCACGAGATCACCGTGGTCATGACCGACGGCAGCTCGTTCACGACCCGCTCCACCATGGGCAAGCCGGGCGACACGCTGCGCCTCGACATCGACCCGAAGTCGCACCCGGCCTGGACCGGTGTGCAGAAGCTGCTGGACACCGGCGGGCAGATCGCCAAGTTCAACAAGCGCTTCGCGAACTTCGGCCTCAAGAAGTAAGCGTTACCGCGCTTCTATCCTGCCGATGCGAAAAGGGCGCCCGACCGGTTCGGACGCCCTTTTCGTTTGTGCATGTCGTGATGGCCGTCTTACCCCACCGCCGCAGCCGCCTCGCGCTCCACATCGGCGCGGACCATGGCGTCGAGCCGGTGGACGCGCATGTACAGGCTGTGGCTGCGCTCCAGCAGGCTGCGCAGGCCGGACGGCAAATCCTCGTTGTCGGGGCCACTGGGATCGGAACAGATTTCGCCGCCGGACAGCGCGAAATCCTCGCTCGCCGCCTGCTCCTTCGTCATCTCGCCGGCATGCACGGCCTTCTGCGCCAGCAGCCACGCCATCACCTGGGTCAGGCGGCTGGTCACCCGCATGGATTCGTAGGAGATCTGAAGACGCACCTGCGGCGGCAGCTTCCGGTGTTCGGCCGCATCATGATAGGCGATGTAATTCCGCGCCTCGATCAAGAGGGCCATCGTCTCGTCGTAGGGACCGTTGAAGAAGAAGGTGTGCGAAGTCATGGTCGTCGGCCCCCTCCTGCGGACTTACGGCCCTAGCGTGAGCCTTGCCGCAACTGATTAACAATTGGTGACCGGGCGGCACCCGGCAACCCCAGGCGGGGATTGACCGGTCTTGGTGGGTCCGCCCTCTTGAACAGGGAAAAGCGTCGATTATCTCTCGCTCGTCCGGCGGATGCCCATACGGGGTCCGCCATCAAACCGGCCCTTGGGCCAGCCCTCAGAGGACCGACCGATGCCGTGGTCCTCGACGGCCGTATCGCTCTTTCGGAGGATATGTCATGCGTAGCTACGACCTTTCGCCGCTGTTCCGTTCCACCGTCGGTTTCGACCGCCTGTCGCGTCTGCTGGAGACCGCGACCACCGGTGACGAGGCGGCATCCTATCCGCCCTACAACATCGAAAAGCTGAGCGAGGATTCGTACCGGATCACCATGGCCGTCGCCGGCTTTGGACTGGACGACCTCAACATCGTCGCTCACCAGAACTCGTTGACCGTCACGGGTAAAGCTAAGAAGGACGAGCCGACCGGCCAATTCCTCTACCGGGGTATCGCCGGCCGCGCGTTCGAGCGCCGCTTTCAGCTGGCCGATTTCATCAAGGTGACCAGCGCATCTCTTCAGAATGGCCTTCTGCACATCGAGCTGGCGCGCGAGGTACCCGAAGCGATGAAGCCGCGGAGCATTCCGATCGTCACCGCCGCCGGCAGCGACGCGGTGGAGGTCGAGACTCCCGCGCTGACCCAGCAGGCGGCCTGACGCCTGACACGGTCCGTCCGCCCCTGAAGCGGACATGAGAACGGCGCCCCGGACCATCCGGGGCGCCGTTTCCTTTACCGGCAATTCGGACTTCGGATTCAGGCGCGTGGGAAGTTGTCCGGCGGCGCCAGCACCCACTCCGCATAGCCGGCGCGCATCAGCTCATAGGCGGCGACCAGCCCGGCCGCGCCGGCATAGGCGGTGACCAGCACCTGCTCCGGCGACACCTGCGCCCCGAATCCGATCAGCAGAGCCCCCAGGAACGGCCCGCCGAGCAGAAATGCCGCCAGCCACAGCGGTTCGGCCGACAGCCAGGCGCCGAGCACCGCGCGGGTTCTTTGCGACAGGCGCAGCAGCCCGCCGGCCTTGGCGTCGAGCGCTTCCAGGCTGCCGGCGCGCAGTTCCGCCAACCGCCGGCCGTCGGCGTCGATGAAGACGACCTCCACCTTCATGCCGTGGCGGCGAACCGAGGCCCGCACCGAGTCGCCGAGCCTCGTTTCCAGCAGGATCGCATTGCCGCCCAGCGCCGGCAAAGCATCGCGCACCTCCTCCGGCGGCTCGCCCCACTCGCGCAAAGCTTCCAGGATGACCCGGGGATCGTCGCAGGGGATCGCATCCATATGAATGACCCGCCCCTGCGGCGCCGTTACCTTCAGGATCAGCACCTGCTCCGCCGGTTCATGAGTGCCTTCGACGCGCAGGCCGCCCTCGACGACATAGGAGAATCGCAGGCATCCATCACGGCGGCTGAGCGTGTTCATGGCGGCACCCCTCCGGTCGCACCCCTGGCGGATCGCACCACAGGGATCTTGAGCGTTGGTTATCTGGGCGTTGGCGTCAACATGACCAACAAACCAGCCGGGGGAACGGCCATCGCGACGGACCGGCGAAAATGGGGAAACCCGACCGGCCGAGGCGGCATCCGGGCATGAAAAAAGCGCCTAGCCGGTCCGGCTGGCGCTTTCCGCTATCTTCTCTCTCTCAGAAGAGAGAGAATGGCGGATGGGGGGAGATTCGAACTCCCGATACCCGTGAGGGTATGCCGCATTTCGAGTGCGGTGCATTCAACCGCTCTGCCACCCATCCGCTGCCCCGTTTGGCGGGGTGGGCGGAACCTATATAAACGCCTTCGGGCGTGCAAGCCTTTTTTGCAGAAAAATGCGAAGGCGTTGGCCCGCAACCCTGTTGACTCTCAGCCCCTCCTGAGTATAGATCGTCGCTCCCATGAACGGGCTTGCGCATCGAACGGTGGGCGAGAAGCCCGCCGTTTGTTTTGACATAGGCAGTGACGACAATGTTTGCAGTGATCCGCACCGGCGGCAAGCAGTACAAGGTCGCCAATGGCGACGTGATCCGTGTTGAGAAGCTCGAGGCCGATGCTGGCGCCTCCATCACGCTCGATGACGTGCTGATGGTCGGCGACGCAGGCAACACCACCATCGGCACCCCGACCGTGGCCGGCGCCTCGGTCGTCGCCGAGGTCGTCGCCCAGGACCGCGGCCCGAAGATCATCGTCTTCAAGAAGAAGCGCCGCCAGAACTACCGCCGCAAGAACGGCCACCGCCAGGACCTGACCGTCCTGCGCATCACCGGCATCAACGGCGCGGCCTGATCCGGGTTCTCCGGTCGGGCTTCCAGGCGCATCTTCAGTTTAGGAGCAACACCCCATGGCACACAAAAAGGCAGGCGGCTCGTCCCGCAACGGCCGTGACTCCGCCGGTCGCCGTCTCGGCGTGAAGCGTTTCGGTGGCGAGAACGTCGTCTCCGGCAACATCATCGTCCGTCAGCGTGGCACGAAGTTCCACCCGGGCGAGAATGTCGGCCTCGGCCGCGATCACACCCTGTTCGCGATGGCCGACGGCCAGGTTTACTTCAAGCACAGCTCGAACGGCCGCACCTTCGTGAACGTCGTTCCGGCCAACGACCAGGAAGTTCCGGCCGTCGCTGCCGAGTAACCTCTAAGGTCGTTGCGCGGCCTGTGTCGCAGGCCTGCACGCTTGTGGGATAAAATCGGGGGACCGGGCGACCGGCTCCCCGATTTTCGTTTTCAGTCCGGTGCCGTCCCGCCGCCGGTTTCCCTTCCGTTTACGGGCAGGTTCCCCGATGAAGTTTCTCGATCAAGCCAAGGTCTTCCTGAAGAGCGGTGACGGCGGCCCCGGTGCCGTCGCGTTCCGGCGCGAGAAGTTCATCGAGTTCGGCGGCCCGGACGGCGGCGACGGCGGTCGGGGCGGGGACGTGATCATCGAGGCGGCGGACGGCCTGAACACGCTGATCGACTACCGCTACAAGCAGCACTTCAAGGCGCAGCGCGGCCATCACGGCATGGGCAGCAACCGCAACGGCGCGCGCGGCGAGGATGTCGTCCTGCGCGTGCCGGTCGGAACCCAGATCCTCGACGAGAATCAGGAAACCGTGCTGTGCGACCTGACCGAGGCCGGTCAACGCCGAGTCTTCCTGCGCGGCGGCGACGGCGGGCACGGCAACGCACACTTCAAGACGCCGACCAACCGGGCGCCGCGCAAGTTCCACCCCGGCTGGCCGGGGCAGGAGCAGTGGGTGTGGCTGCGGCTGAAACTGATCGCCGACGCCGGCCTGCTGGGCCTGCCCAATGCCGGCAAGTCGACCTTCCTGGCCGCCACCACCGCGGCCAAGCCGAAGATCGCCGACTACCCCTTCACCACGCTGGCTCCCAACCTGGGTGTCGTCCGCGCCGGTGACGAAGAGTTCGTCATCGCCGACATCCCCGGCCTGATCGAGGGAGCGCACGAGGGCCATGGGCTGGGCGACCGTTTCCTTGGCCATGTCGAGCGCTCGCGCATCCTGCTGCACCTGATCGACGGCACGGCCGACGACGTCGTCGCCTCCTACCGCACGATCCGGAACGAGCTGGAGGCCTATGGCGGCAACCTCGCTGACAAGCCGGAGGTCATCGGGCTGAACAAGGCCGACGCCCTGCTGGACGAGGAGATCGAGGAGAAGAAGAAGGCATTGGAGGAGGCGTCGGGCGCCGAGGTCATGGTGCTGTCCGGTGCCACCGGCCAGGGCGTGAAGCAGGTGCTCTACCGGCTGCTGACGGTCATCAAGGAGTCCAAGTCGGAAGAACCCGAGGTCATCCACGCCCCCGCGACCCGGTCCATCCCGCGCCCGCCGGTCGGTCAGAAGCTGCCCGACGACAGCGGGATGCAGTGGGACGACGAAACCGGCGAATGGGTCGGCGGCGAAGACGAAGAGTTCGAGGAGGACGACCTCGAAGAGGGCGAACTCGAAGAGGGTGAGGAGCTGGAGAACGGCGACTCGGACGAAGCTCTTGACGGGGACGAGCCGGAGGGGGAAGAGGACGGCTCGGACGACGATACGGACGGAACCTCCCGCCATGGCGCTTGACGCCCCTACCCTTCTCGAATCCCGCCGGCTGGTCGTAAAGATCGGCTCGGCCCTTCTGGTCGATGGGGAGACCCGGCAAATCCGCCGGGACTGGCTCGACGCGCTGGCCGACGACGTCGCCGCCTGCCGCAAGCGCGGGCAGGAGGTGGTGATCGTCACCTCCGGCGCCGTTGCCTGCGGGCGGGAGCATCTCGGCCTCGTCGGCCGGGCGCTGAAGCTGGAAGAGAAGCAGGCCGCGGCCGCCACCGGCCAGATCCGCCTTGCCCACGCCTATCAGGAAACGCTGGCCCGCTACGACGTCACCGTCGCCCAGGTCCTGGTGACGCTGGAGGACACGGAGGAGCGGCGGCGCCACCTGAACGCCCGCAACACCATCGACACGCTGCTGAAGCTGGGCGCCGTTCCGGTCATCAATGAGAACGACACGGTCGCCACCGCCGAGATCCGCTTCGGCGACAATGACCGGCTGGCTGCCCGCGTGGCGCAGATGGTCAGCGCCGACACGCTGGTGCTGCTGTCGGACATCGACGGACTCTACACCGCCGACCCGCGCAAGGACCCGAACGCCCGCCATATCCCCACCGTGCGCGAACTGACGCCGGAGATCGAGGGCATGGCCGGCGAGCCGCCCCCCGGCTACAGCAGCGGCGGCATGGTGACCAAGATCGCCGCGGCGCGAGTCGCCCTGTCGGCCGGCTGCCGCATGGTCATCGCCAAGGGCAAGCGCATGAACCCGCTGGCGGCGCTGGAACGGCCGCCGGAGGGTGGCGGCGCGCTCTGCACCTGGTTCCTGCCATCCGCCGAACCGACCAGCGCCCGCAAGGCCTGGATCGCCGGCCATGTGAACGCCACCGGCGTGCTGGTGGTGGATGACGGCGCCACGCGCGCCCTGTCCCACGGCGCCAGCCTGCTGCCCGCCGGCGTCAGTGCCGTGCAGGGCGACTTCGACCGCGGCGACGTGGTGATCGTCCGCACCCAGGAGGGGCGGGAAGTCGCCCGCGGCCTCGTCGCCTACAGCGCCGACGACGCCCGCAAGATCCTGCGCCACAAGAGCACCGAAATCCCGGAGATCCTGGGGTACCAAGGGCGTGACGAGATGATCCACCGCGACGATCTGGTGGTGCGGTGACCGTGATGTCGCGCACCCCGATCTGCGCCATCCTGTGGGACATCGACGGCACGCTGATGGACAGCGAGCCCTGGCACCAGCAGATCACCGTCGACGTCTGCCGCGGCTACGGCCATGAGCTGAGCGACGAGGATTGCCGGTCGATGCATGGCGTGGCGTTCCGCGAGATCTACGCCGCGCTGCACGCCCGCCGTCCCTTCCCCATCGACCTGCACGCCTGGGCCGACGAGATCAACGCCCAGTATGTCGCCCGCGTCGATCAGGTGCGTCCGCGCGACGGCGCCTTCGCCCTGGTGGAGGCCTTCGCCGCCCGCGGGCTGGCGCAGGCCTGCGTGTCGAACGGCGGGCGCATGATCGTCGACGCCAACATGCGCGCGATGTCGATCCCGCATTTCCGCTTCAGCATCGCCCGCGAGGACGTCGCCAACGGCAAGCCCCATCCGGAGCCCTACCTGCTGGCTGCGAAGATGCTGGGGTTGGCACCGGAAGCCTGCGCGGTGATCGAGGACAGCCCAACCGGTGCCCGCAGCGCCAAGGCCGCGGGCATGCTGACCATCGCCTGGCCCCAGCACCCCGCCGTGGTCTTCGACGCCGTCGACCATCTGGTGGAGGATCCCGGGTCGCTGGATTGGGATGCGCTTTGCGGGTGAGGGATTTCCGCCGGTTTCCCTCTCAATCCAACGTCCACTTTGCCATCTGCGGAAACGGCGCCAGCCCGTTGTCGCCCATATAGGCGAACATTCCCGCATAGCCGGTGAAGCCGGCCTGCGCCAGATTGATCAGGCCGAAATGGGTCCCCTGCTCGATCCAAGCCTGCATCGGGTGGGTGCCCTGATAGTCGTGGTATTGGTAGGATCCGGGGAAGAACAGGCATTCCTGCGGCAGGCCCAGATACTGGACCACGGCATAGGACCAGGCCTGCGACATGAACTCGCCCTGGCGGGCGGCACGGGTCAGGATGGGATCGGGGGTGCCGTCGCGCGCGGTCTGGTCGGCGAGGATGGCGTCGATGTCCGTCTGCACGTCGCGGTTCAGCAACGGCCAATACCGGCGCGGCATGACCATGATGTGGCCGGCCTCGTGCAGCAGGTCGCCCGGTCCCTTCAGGGTCTCCGGATCGACATGGAGCGCGCCGGCTTGGATGATCACGCCGGGCAGGAAGCCGTCGCGCCCGCCCTCGCCATATTCCACCTGCATGCCGATCCCGCGCAGGAAGGCGACGATGGGTTCCAGCGCTTCGGGGTGATACATCCGCCCTCTCCACCAATTCGAAATTCGGTCGAGATATTCGCGCAACGGACGTAATCAGGCAAGCCGCACACGGAAAGTCGCCCGATGCGCGTTGTCGCATCGGGCGGTTCCGTCGCAACCTCTATTTCTGGGGCCGCTATTTCTGGATGTTGACCACCGCCGACGCCGGGGCCAGCGCGATGCCGCGGTCGGCCAGCGAGGTCAGCCACAGATTGAGGCGCTCGATCGTCGTCGGATAGGGAGAGGCGAAACCGACGGCGGCGCCGTTGGTCTTGGCCAGCTCCTCCAGTTCGCGCAGCTGGTCGTCGATGGCGCCGCGCGACAGGTCGCGGTCGATGACGCGGTCGCCCAACGCCCGCGGCACGCCGGCCAGATTGGCGAGCGGCCCGGCCACGCTCTTCGGATTGACCCGCGAATCGACCAGCAGCAGGCCACGCGCCTTCAGCACGTCGATCACCGGCTGCATCGCCGCCGGGTTGGCGGTGAATTTGCTGCCGGTGGTGCTGGTGATCCCGACATAGCCGACCGCCTTGCCCAGCGACCATTCCAGCCGTTCGATATTGCGGTCGGGTCCGAGCATGGTCAGCAGCGCGTTCGGACCGGGATCGTCGCGCGGGTAGTTCAGCGGCTCCATCGGCACCGACAGCATCACCTCGTGCCCCTTGGTGCGCGCCCGCTCGACCCAATCGTCCAGCCGCTCGGCATAGGGCAGGAAGGCCAGCGTGATGCCGGGCGGCAGCTTCGCCAGCGCATTGCCGGTGGTGACGCCGCTGAGCCCAAGATCGGACATGACGATGGCGATGCGAGGCCGCTTGTCGGTCGCCGGGAAGGGCCGGGCATAGACCTGCCAGGGCTTGCGCCCATCCTGGGCGATGCGCGGCAGCGGACCGTTGCGGCTGTCCTCCACCAGACCCGGCACCGGCGCCGGGACCAGCGTCACCGCCGCCGCCGGAACGCCCGGCAGGGGCAGCGGGGCGGCGTCGGTGGGCAAAGGCGCCGCCGGCGCGGCGGCCTTGGGTTCCGGCACCGGTGGCGGCGGCAGCGGAGCGACCGCCACCGTCGCTGCCGGAATCGATGCCTGCCAGGCCTCCCGCGTCGCCTCGCCGTTCAAGGCCAGCCAGCCGGCCAGCCCGCTACCGGCGACCGCCACCAGTGCGACGGCAGCCAGCAACGGCTTGGACAGCGGTTTGCGCGGCCGTCCCGCCGAATCGCCTCCATTGCGGCGGAAACGGCGCAGCCAGCCGAGTCCGGGGCGCAGACCCCGGACATCGAACCGCAAACGACCCAGCAGGGCGGGAGCCTTCACCGTCGATTGCTCCGGTCAGCGCGCCGCGGCGCGCTGCTGGAACAGGGCGACGCCACGCAGCAGATCCAGCGCGCGGGCGAGCTGGAAGTCGAAGGGCGGCTCCGCCCCCTCCGCCGCCGCACCCTCTGCCGGAGCAGGCGCGGCACCCGGAGCGGCACCCGGTGCAGCCGGAGCAGCACCGGCGCCCGGCCCCGGAGCGGGCGCTGCCGGGTTCGGGGCCGCCGGCGTGCCGGGAGCGGCCGGGTTGGTGGTGGCCGGACGCGGCGCCTTGCTGGCGTCGGGGTTGACCAGCGCACCCTTCAGGTCGGCTTCGCGGCGGCGGACGACGTTCTTGTCCAGGTCCTCCACCTTGGCGACATGCACCTCGATGTCCGGGGTGATGCCCAGCTGCTGGATCGAGCGGCCCGACGGCGTGTAGTAGCGCGCGGTGGTCAGGCGCATGGCGCCATGGCCGGGCAGCGGGATGATGGTCTGCACCGATCCCTTGCCGAAGCTCTGGGTGCCCATGATGATCGCGCGCTTGTGGTCCTGCAGGGCGCCGGCGACGATTTCGGAAGCCGAAGCCGACCCGCCGTTGACCAGCACCACCATCGGCAGGCCCTTGATCAGGTCACCCGGCTTGGCGTTGAAACGGGTGCCCTCCTCCGCCCGCCGGCCGCGGGTCGACACGATCTCGCCCTTCTCCAGGAAGGTATCGGACACCGACACCGCCTGATCGAGCAGGCCGCCCGGATTGTTGCGCAGGTCGAGCACGAAGCCCTTCAGCTTGTCGCCCAACTGCTGCTGGATGGAGGAGATCGCCTTCTCCAGCCCGCTCTGCGTCTGCTCGTTGAAGCTGGTGATGCGGATGTAGCCGATGTCGCCTTCGGTGCGGTAGCGGACCGACTGCACCTTGATGACGGCGCGCGTCAGCGACACGGTGAAGGGCTCGCCCGCCTCGCCGCGGCGGACGGTGACCTTCAGCTCGCTGCCCACGGGGCCGCGCATCTTCTCCACCGCCTCGTTCAGGCTGAGGCCCATCACCGCCTCGCCGTTCAACTGGACGATCAGGTCGCCCGGCTGCAGGCCGGCGCGGAAGGCCGGGGTGTCGTCGATCGGGGACACGACCTTCACCAGGCCGTTCTCCATCGTCACCTCGATGCCCAGCCCGCCGAACTCGCCACGGGTCTGGACCTGCATGTCCTGGAAGCTTTTCTTGTTCAGATAGCTGGAATGCGGGTCGAGCGAGGTCAGCATCCCGTTGATCGCCGATTCGATCAGCTGTTCGTCGGTGACCGGCTCGACATATTCGGCGCGGACGCGCTCGAAGACGTCGCCGAACAGGTTCAGCTGCCGGTAGGTGTCCGACGAATTGCTGGACTGCGCGGTGACGGTGGCGACGCCGGCGCCCAGAAACACCAGAGCAGCCGCCGTGGCGGCGCGCTTGATCATCCTCATCTACCCTTGTCCTTTCCCCTCCGGGGCGCCGAACCCGCGTTGCGGGTTGATCGGCTGGCCGTTTCGTCGCAGCTCGAAATAGAGATCCGGATTGCCGTCCGGCGGCATGACCGCCAGCGGTTCCCCGCTGGCCACCTTACGCCCGACAGCCGTGTCGATCCGGCCCAAACCCGCAATCAAACTATGATATCCGTTGCCGTGTTCCACGATCAAGATGAGGCCATAGCCCTTGAACGGACCGGCGAACACGATCGTGCCGCCGCGCGGCGCCACCACGGCCGCACCAGGGCGGGTCTGCACCGTCACGCCGCGGCTGGTGGCACCGAAGCGGTCGGCCTCGCCGAAGCGGGTGGTCAGCTTGCCGGCGGCGGGCAGCACCATGCCGGCGACCGCCGGCGGGCCGTCCGGGGACTTCGCGGCCAGTTCGCGCTCGCGCGCCGCTTCCCTGGCGGCTTCGTCCTTCGCCCGCTTTTCCTCGGCGGCCTTCTCTTCCGCGACCTTCTGCTCCGCGGCGCGCAGTTCGGCCAGCTTGCGTTCGGCCGCCTTGCGCTCCGCTTCCTTCTGGGCGGCAAGGCGACGTTCGGCCTCGCGCTTTTCCGCCTCCCTGCGGGCGGCTTCCTTGCGTTCCGCTTCGCGCCGTTCGGCCTCGCGGCGGGCGGCGGCCTCGATGGCGGCGCGGCGTTCGGCCTCGATCCGCTCCATCAACTGGCGCAGGTCGGTGGCCTGACCGGACAGGTCCGCCATGCGCTGGCCGACCTGGACGCGCTCCTCCTCCGTCTGACGCGACAGCTCCTCGCGCCGGGCGATCAGGCGGTTCATCTCGTCCTGCTTTTCCGACAGCGACACCCGCGCCGCCAGCGCCTTCGCCCGCTGGTCCACCAGTTTGCCGCGGGTGTCGGCCAGCGCGGTCAGCGCCTGGGCCAGCGCATCGGCCCGCGCCTTCAGCGCCGGGACCGCATCGCGCAGCAGCAGGGCGGAGCGCAGCGTGTCGACCGGGCTTTCCGGCCGGGCCAGCGCCGCTTCCGGCGGGATGCGCGCCAGCCGCTGCAGGGCGGCCAGCAGGGTGGCGATCTGCTGCCGCTCGGCGTCGAGACCGGCGGAACGTTCCCGCTCCTCCGCCTCCAGCGCGGCCAGCGAGTCTTCCAACTGGTCGAGCGACTGCTCCTGCCCGCGCGCCTGGTCGGCCAGCGCGATGAGCCGGCCGCGCAGGTCGTCGAGTTCGGTCTGAAGCGCCTGCGACTGGCGTTCCAGCTGCTGCTGGCGCTGCTTGCCGGTCTGAAGCTGCTGCTCGACGCGCTTGAGCGTGTCCTTGGGCGCTTCGGATTGAGCATTCGCCGGCTGGGCGAGGATCAGGCCGGCGATGACGACGAAGCCTGCGAGGAAACCCTCTCCCGTCCCGGATACCCTCTCCCCAGCGGATACCCTCTCCCCCCTGGGGAGAGGGCTGGGTGAGGGGGATGCGCTGCGGGATGTAAGTCGAAGCGCAGGAATTCCCGCGACTCCACGCCACGCGCCCCCCTCACCCCGACCCTCTCCCCGGGGGGGAGAGGGGGACTCGAGCGCAAAGGGAACGCCCCGCGCCATCCGTTACTCCGCCGCCGCGCGGGCGGCGGTGCGGACCAGCAGGTTGCGGCCGGTCATCTCGACCGGCTTCGGCAGGCCCAGCAGGTCGAGCAGAGTCGGCGCGATGTCGGCCAGACGGCCGCTCTCGATGCGCGCACCGGCCGGGCCGTTGATCAGGATCAGCGGCACCTTGTCCAGCGTATGGGCGGTGTGCGGGCCGCCGGTCTCCGGATCCTTCATCAGCTCGCAATTGCCGTGATCGGCGGTGACCAGCATGGTGCCGCCGGCGCGGCGCACCGCGGCCTCCACCTGCCCCAGGCTGCCGTCGACCGCCTGCACCGCCTTGATGGCGGCGTCGAGCATGCCGCTGTGGCCGACCATGTCGGGGTTGGCGAAGTTGACGACGATCAGGTCGTACTTGCCCGAATCGATGGCGCCGACCAGCTTGCCGGTCACTTCGGCGGCGGACATCTCCGGTTGCAGGTCATAGGTGGCGACCTTCGGCGACGGCACCAGGATGCGGTCCTCGCCCTCATAGACCCGCTCCTCGCCGCCGTTGAAGAAGAAGGTGACGTGCGGATACTTCTCCGTCTCGGCGATGCGCAGCTGCTTCATTCCGGCCTCGGAAACCACCTCGCCCAGCACCTTGGTGAGAGATTTCGGCGGAAAGATGGTGGTCATCAGCTTCGCCAGCGCCGACGAATATTCGACCATGCCGACGGCGGCGGCCAGCTTCGGCGCACCATCCACCGGGAAGCCGTCGAAAGCCGGATCGACATAGGCGGCCAGGATCTCGCGGGCGCGGTCGGCGCGGAAATTCGCCATCAGGATGGCGTCGCCGTCCTTCATGCCGGCATAGTCGCCGATCACCATCGGCAGGATGAACTCGTCATGCTTGTCGGCAGCGTAGCTCTGCTCGATCGCCTGGATCGGATCGGCGGCGCGCTCGCCCTCCGCCTTGGTCATCGCGGCATAGGCCTTGGCGACACGGTCCCAGCGCTTGTCGCGGTCCATGGCGTAATAGCGGCCGATGACGGTCGCGACCTCGACGCCCGGCAGCTCGAAGACGTCGGCCATGAACTCGGCGACCTGATCCTTGGCGCTCTGCGGCGGCACGTCGCGGCCGTCGGTGAAGGCATGGACCGCCACCGGCACGCCCTCGCGCGACAGCACGCCGGCCAGCGCCGCGATGTGGTCCTGGTGCGAGTGGACGCCGCCCGGCGACAGCAGACCCATCAGATGGACGCGCCCGCCGGTCTTGTGCATCGCCTTGACCAGATCGTTCAGCGCGGCGTTGCGCTCAAGCTCGCCCTCGACGATGGCGTGGTCGATCATCACGAGGTCCTGCATGACGACCCGGCCGGCGCCGAGATTCATGTGACCGACCTCGGAGTTGCCCATCTGACCCTTGGGCAGGCCGACCTCCTCCTCGCTGGCGTCGAGGAAGGCCGTCGGCTCGGCCGACCACAGGCGGTCCCAGTTCGGGGTGTCGCCCAGCGCAATCGCGTTGTCGGACCGCTCCTCGCGATAGCCCCAGCCGTCCAGGATGCAGAGGACGACGGGGCGGGGTCGGGTGGTCTCGGTCATCGCGCTTACCTTTCTCGAAAGGTTGTGGTCTCGGAGTTTTGTGTTTTTCGGCTCCGGCGCTTTTCCGCGCGCCGGATGCGACGCAGGGAATCAGGATCTGTGATAGGGGTGACCGGCAAGAATTTGTTGGGCGCGATAGAGTTGCTCCGCAAGCATGCCGCGCACCAGCATGTGGGGCCAGGTCATCGGCCCGAAGGCGAGCAGGAAGTCGGCCCGCGCGCGCACCGCGTCGCCATGGCCGTCGGCACCGCCGATCAGGAAGGCGAGATCGCCGGCGCCGCGGTCGCGCCAGTCGCCGATCTTGGCGGCGAAGGCTTCGCTGGGCAGCGCCTTGCCGCGTTCATCCAGCGCCACGACTATGGCCCCAGCCGGCACGGCGGCGAGCAGCAGCTCCGCCTCCTGCCGTTTCAATTCGTCGGAGGAGAGGCGTTTTTTCACCTCGACCTCCTTCAGGGTAAAGGGCCACCCGAGCCGTCCGACATACTCGTCGAACAGGTCGCGGGTCGGTCCGCCCCGCGACCGCCCGACGGCGGCGAGCCACAGACGCATGATGCGGCCCTCCGCCCTCGTTTCGCTCTCGTTTCCGCCCTTGGCCCGTCAGGCGCTCAGCCGCGCCGTGCCCGACGGCGTCGGCAGCTCCAGACCCCACATCTTCTCGATGTTGTAGAAGGTCCGGACTTCCGGCTTGAACAGGTGGACGATCACGTCGCCGGCATCGACCAGGACCCAGTCGCACTGGGCCATGCCTTCCATCTCGACGCCGCGGACGCCGGCCTGCTTCAGCTTTTCGGCCAGCTTCATCGCCATGGCGGCGATGTGCCGCGTGTTGCGGCCCGACGCCACGATCATGTAATCGGCGAAGGTGGTTTTCCCGGCGAGATCGATGACGGTGACGTCATCCGCCTGATCGGCGTCGAGCGACGCCTGAATGAGCGCCTTCAGGTCCTGCGGTTCCAGGATCTGGGGAACGGCGGCTGGCCGCGGAGCGGTCGCGGCCGTTTCGGTGTGCGTGGTGATGGCTCCAACCTCTTGCAACGGTTTCACGACCCGGCGGCCCGTGCCTGCCGGATCGCCGTCGCCGAGGCCGGGTGCAAGGGGTTGCGTAAGAACGCCCAGGCCGGCCGCCTGCGGCGCGCCAGCCCTTTGACCCCCGACACCGACACCCGTCGACGGGTGTAGCGTTGGGCGGCCTTGCCGCTCAACGCACTAAGAGAATAGGTGGGGCGGGCGAAAACCGCAACGGCCACCGAGTCGAAGATTCGATTCCAATGCTTCCAGCGCGGAATTTGTCGCAAATTGTCCGCCCCCATCAACCAAACGAAGCGGGTTTTCGGGAAGCGGCGCTGAAGCTTGGCCAACGTATCGGCGGTGAAGCGGGTGCCGAGCGCGGTCTCGATCGCCGTCACCTCGATCCGCGGATGGGCGGCGACCGCCCGCGCCTCCGCCATCCGGTCGGACAGCGAAGCCATGCCGGACGCCGACTTCAGCGGGTTCTGCGGGCTGACCATCCACCAGACACGGTCGAGCCCGAGCGCCTTCAACGCGAACAGGCTGATGTGCCGGTGCCCGGCATGGGCCGGGTTGAACGACCCGCCGAGGATGCCGACGGTGAGGCCGGCATAGAGCGGGCCAGAATAGAGGTGGGGGGCTTTTTCAACCCCGCGCTCCCACCCGGAGCGTTTCCCCTCTCCCCCCCGGGGAGAGGGTTGGGTGAGGGGGACACGTTTCGTGGATCGTCCGGCAGACGGAACCCCCTCACCCTGCCCTCTCCCCGGGGGGGAGAGGGTTCCACGGGAGGGAGGGGTGTCGGTCTTAAGGCCGCGTCTGGCCATCGCCGCGCACGACATACTTGTAGCTGGTCAACTGCTCGGCACCCACCGGGCCGCGGGCGTGGAACTTGTCGGTGGAGATGCCGATCTCGGCCCCCATGCCGAACTCGCCGCCGTCGGCGAACTGGGTCGAGGCATTCCACAGCACGATGCCGCTGTCGACGCGGGACAGGAACCGCTCCGCCGCCGCCGGATCCTCGGTCAGGATCGATTCGGTGTGGTGGGAGCTGTGGGCGTTGATGTGGTCGATCGCCGCATCCACCCCGTCCACCACACCGCAGGCGATGATGGCGTCGAGATACTCGGTGTCCCAATCCTCCGGCGTCACCGCCGTCACCCGCGGATCGACCGCCTGGGCCGCCGCGTCGCCGCGCACGGCGCAGCCGGCATCCAGCAGGTCCTTCACCAGCACCGGCAGCGCCTTGTCGGCGACGGCGCGGTCGACCAGCAGGGTCTCGGCGGCGCCGCAGATGGAGGTGCGGCGCATCTTGGCGTTCAGCACCACCTTGCGCGCCTTCTCCAGGTCGGCACCGGCATCGACATAGACGTGGCAGTTGCCGTCCAGATGCTTGATGACCGGCACCCGGCTCTCGTCGGCGATGCGCTGGATCAGCGACTTGCCGCCGCGCGGGATGATGACGTCGATGTGGTCGCGCATCGTCAGCATGTGGCCGACGGCGGCGCGATCGGTGGTCGGCACCAGCTGGATCGCCGCTTCCGGCAGCCCCGCTTCGCGCAGCCCCTGGACCAGGCAGTCGGCGATGGTGCGGGACGAGCGGATGCTCTCCGATCCGCCGCGCAGGATGGCGGCGTTGCCCGACTTCAGGCAGATGCCGCCGGCATCCGCCGTCACGTTCGGCCGGCTTTCATAGATGATGCCGACGACGCCCAACGGCACGCGGACGCGCTGGATGCGCAGCCCGTTGGGCCGCGTCCATTCCGCCAGCACGCCGCCGATGGGATCGGGGAAGTCGGCGATGTCCTCCAGGCCCTTGGCCATTGCCTCGATGCGCTTGTCGTCCAGCATCAGCCGTTCGCGCATGGGGCCGGACAGGTCGCGAGCGCTTGCCATGTCCTCGGCGTTGGCCGCCTTGATCTCGGACGCGCGGGCGCGGATGGCCGCCGCGGCCGCCCTCAGCGCCCGGTCCTTCGACGGTCCTGGCACGGTCGCCAGCGCGGCCGCGGCGGCGCGGGCGGCGCGGCCGAGGGTCAGCATCTGGTCGTGCAGGGCGTCGGTGGTATCGAGCAGGGCGGACATGGAGGTCTCCAGACACTCTATCCGTTGAAGGGACGACGACCTTAACGAATTGTTCGGGGTTGCGAAAGCCGCGCGGTTGTGGGACTTCGGCGTTGCGGTATGGGCGGGCGTGTGCAAAACGCAACGCGGCACCCGCAGTGACGGGGCAAGGTTTTCGGGTAAGGTGACATGCTGACGCTGCTGCTGATCGTCTCCGCTTTCTTCGCCGGCGTGCTGAACGCCGTGGCCGGGGGCGGCAGCTTCCTGACCTTTCCGGCGCTGATCCTCGCCGGGGTTCCGCCGCTGAACGCCAACGCCACCAGCACCGTCGCGGTATCGCCCGGCGCGCTGGCCAGCGCCTTCGGCTATCGGCGGGAGCTGGGCCGCATCCGCGACATCCACCTGCCCTCCTTCCTCGGCATCAGCCTCGTCGGCGGGCTGCTGGGCGCCCTGCTGCTGCTGTGGACGCCGCAGAAGACCTTCGAGATCATCGTCCCGTGGCTCCTGCTGTTCGCCACGCTGCTGTTCGCCATCGGCCCGACCGCGTCGGCCTGGGTGCGGCGCAACGTCACCATCGGCCACGGCACGGTGCTGACCGTGCAGTTCCTGATCGCCGTCTATGGCGGCTATTTCGGCGGCGGCATCGGCATCCTGATCCTGGCGACGCTGGGCGTCTTCGGCCTGACCGACCTGCACGCCATGAACGGGCTGAAGTCGCTGGTCTCCGGCTGCCTGAACGCCGTCGCGGTGGCGGCCTTCGTCGCCGGCGGGGCGGTCTATTGGCCGGAAGCGCTGATCATGCTGGTCGCCGCCATGGCCGGCGGCTATGCCGGCGCGTCGGTCGCCCGCCACATCCCGCCGCCGGTCCTGCGCAAGATGGTGATCCTGGTGGGAGCCGGCATGACCGTCTATTTCTTCATCACCAAGACCTGACCCCAACGGAGCCCCCCGGCATGACCGCCCCCATCGACCGTGACGCGCTGCCCTACCGCCCCTGCGTCGGCATCATGCTGCTGAACGACCGCGGCGAGGTGTTCGTCGCCAGGCGCTCCGGGTCGGAGGCCGACTGGCAGATGCCGCAGGGCGGTGTCGACGATGGCGAGGACGCCCGCAGCGCCGCCTTCCGCGAGTTGGAGGAGGAGATCGGCACCGCGAAGGCGGAGTTCATCGCCATGACCGCATCCCCCCACCGTTACGACCTGCCCGACGACCTGCTGGGGAAGGTGTGGAAGGGCCGCTGGCGCGGGCAGGAGCAGATGTGGATGCTGGCCCGTTTCACGGGAACCGAGGCCGACATCCGGCTCGACACCGATCACCCGGAATTCGACGCCTGGAAATGGATCGACGCGGAAGAATTGCCGGGTCTGATCGTCGCCTTCAAACGACCGGTCTACGAATCGGTGCTGGCGGAATTCCGTCCGCTGATCGCACGGGCAAAGGGCTGATCCACATACCTCTGTACTGGCCCCTGCACCGACCCCAGCGGCATGTCCCAATTTTGACTGCGGTTATCCCCAACTTCCCAACGATGCCCGGTCCATCCACCACGTCCGCTTAACGAATCCTTGAGACGCCTTCTGGCAACGTCGCTCCTGCAACCGGAGTGCGCAGGAGCGGGCCGGCATTGGACGGAGGGGTGGCGTGTCGCTGATCAAGTGGACGGAGGAGGATGACGGGCGCATTCGCCTGGGCCTGCCGAGCGACCTCGATTTGCCCATGGCGCAACCTCTGCTCGACAGCCTGCGCGCGGCCTTCAAGGCGTCGGTGGACATCAGCGTCCAGGCGGACGCGGTGGAACGCATCAGCGTCGCCTGCGTCCAGGCGCTGGTCGTCGCCGCCCGCGATGCGGCGGAACAGGGAAATTCCTTCGCCATTCTGCGCCCGTCCGAGGTCCTCGCCGATGCCTGCGAGGATCTGGGGCTGGCCGGCTGGCTGAAGCAGTGGAGGCGTGCGTGAAGAAGAAAGTGATGACGGTGGACGACTCGCGGACCATGCGCGACATGGTGTCCTTCACCCTGCGCGGCGCCGGTTATGAGGTGGTGGAGGCCGCCGACGGCCAGCAGGCGATGAGCGCCATCGCCACCACCAAGGTCGATCTGGTCATCACCGACCTGAACATGCCGGTGATGGATGGGCTGACCCTGATCCGCAAGCTGCGCGCCATCCCGGCCCACCGCACCCTGCCGATCCTGATGCTGACCACCGAAGCGGACGAGAGCAAGAAGGCCGAGGGCCGCGCCGCCGGCGCCACCGGCTGGATCGTGAAGCCCTTCAACCCCGACAAGCTGGTGTCGGTGGTGCAGAAGGTCTGCGGCTGACCGCGAGCCGTCAGCGAAGGAAGGGGTACAGCCGTGGACGATCTCAGCCGCTTCAAGCAGACCTACTTCGACGAAAGCGCCGAATTGCTGGCCGTCGCCGAGGCCGGGCTGCTGCGCCTCGCCCCCGGCGAGGTCGACATGGACGAGGTGAACGCGATCTTCCGCGCCGTCCATTCGATCAAGGGCGGCGGCGGCGCCTTCGGATTCAACGATCTCGTCGCCTTCGCCCATGAATTCGAAACGGTGATGGACGGCGTGCGCAACGCCGAGATCCCCGTCACCACCGAACTGGTCGACACGCTGATCCGCGCCAACGACCTGCTGGCGCGCCTGCTGTCCCATGCCTCCGACGAGACGGAGGCGCCGGCCGGCACCACCGACGACACCGTCGCCGCCCTGCGCCGCTTCCTGGGCAAGGCCGACGCGCCTGCGGAGAAGGCGCCCGCAACGCCGCCACCCGCCACGGTCTATCCCGACGACGAGGATGACGAGGCCGGCATCTTCGGCGACGCCCTGGCCGCCATCCAGGCCGCCCGCGACGATCAGCCGCTCCCCGCCCCCTCCGGCCCGGTCCCGGAGGGCAAGGTCCGCTGGACCATCGTCTTCCGCCCGAAGGCCGAACTGCTGCTGTCGGGCAACGAGCCGACCTACATGCTGCGCGCCCTGCGCCGGCTGGGCGAGGCGGAGGTGGTCTGCCATCTGGACCAGCTGCCGTCTCTGCGCGACCTCGACGCCGAGTTGCTGCACCTGTCCTGGACGGTGACGCTGCTGGCCGACCCGCAGGTCGACCGCGCCCAGATCGACGACGTGTTCGAATTCGTCGCCGACGATTGCGACATCCGCATCAGCGCAGAAGCGCCGCCGCCCGCGATCATCGCGCCGGCGGAACCCGCCCCGGTCCCTCAAGCGGCTCCCGTCCCGGCCGCCGCCAACCTGCCGGAACCGGCCGCCCCCACGGCTCCGCCGACCACCCCGGCCGCCACCACCTCCGGTTCGGCGAAGCCCGGCGACGGCGCCAGGCGCCCCAATGGCGGTGCTGGCGGCACGGGCGGCGGCGACCATACCGGGCCGACCACCCACACCATCCGCGTCGACCTCGACAAGATCGACCGGCTGGTCAACATGGTCGGCGAGATGGTCATCACCCAGGCGATGATCGCGGAGCATCTACGCGACCTGCCGCCGGGCCAGTTCCAGGAGCTGCTGGAAGGGCTGGAAGGCCTCGCCCAGCACACCCGCGAACTGCGCGAAAGCGTGATGTCGATCCGCGCCCAGCCGGTCTCCAGCGTCTTCTCGCGCATGCCGCGGCTGGTGCGCGAATGCGCCGCCATGACCGGCAAGGAGGTGATGCTGGTCACCTCGGGCGAGACGACGGAGGTCGACAAGACGGTGGTGGAGAACCTCGTCGATCCGCTGACCCACATGATCCGCAACTCCATCGACCATGGGCTGGAAGGCCCGGAGGAGCGGGAGCGCGTCGGCAAGCCGCGCGCCGGCACCGTGCATCTGTCGGCCGCCCACCGGTCCGGCCGCATCGTGATCGAGGTGACCGACGACGGCCGCGGCATCAACCGCGCCAAGGTGCTGTCCAAGGCCATCGAGAAGGGGCTGGTCCAGCCCGGAGCCAGCCTGTCCGACGAGGAGATCGACCACCTGATCTTCCTGCCCGGCTTCTCCACCGCCGACCAGGTGTCCAACCTGTCGGGCCGCGGCGTCGGCATGGACGTGGTGCGGCGGAACATCTCCAGCCTGGGCGGGCGCATCGGCGTCTATTCGACGCCGGGCGAGGGCTCGCGCTTCGTCCTGTCGCTGCCGCTGACGCTGGCGGTGCTGGACGGCATGGTGATCTCGGTGGGGGAGGAGCGCTTCGTCCTGCCGCTGACCAACATCGTGGAAAGCCTGCGGCCGAAGCCTGCCGACCTGCATGGGCTGGTCAACAAATGCGACGTCATGATGGCGCGCGGCGAATATGTCCGGCTGGTCCACCTGCACCGGCTGTTCGGCATCCCCAAGGCCATCGACGACGCCACCAAGGGGCTGGTCGTTCTGGTGGAGACGGAGGACGGCTCCCGCCTCGGCCTGGTGGTGGACGAGGTGCTGGGCCAGCAGCAGGTCGTCATCAAGAGCCTGGAAGCCAACTTCCGCCGGCTGGACGGCGTCGCCGCCGCGACCATCCTGGGCGACGGCCGGGTCGCCCTGATCCTGGACGTGGCGGGCCTGCGCGAAATGAGCCGCCACGGCACCGGCGGAGAGGCCGCCGGCATGGCGGGCGGCACCTCGAACCAGTCCAATCCCCCGTCCCTGCCCGCCCCGGCGGACAGGTCCGATCCGCGTCAACGCCAAACGGTTTGAGGCCCAGCGATGAGCAGTTCCACCGCAATCGCCCCCGTCAGCTCCCGCACCGATCTCCAGTCCGCCGGCGCCGCGAACGGGATCGAGGAGCAATACGTCACCTTCACGGTCGGCAGCGAGGAATATGGCGTCAACATCCTGGCCGTGCGTGAAATCCGCGGCTGGACACCGGAAAGCCGCCTGCCGAACCTGCCCGACTATGTCCGCGGCGTCATCAACCTGCGCGGCATCATCATCCCCATCTTCGACCTGCGCGCCCGCTTCGGCGGCGGCCTGACCCAGGTGACGAAGCGCCATGTCGTGGTGGTGATGCAGGTGGGCGAGCGCACGCGCGGCATCCTGGTCGATGCGATTTCCGACATCCTGGCCATCGGGCATGACGCGATCAAGCCGCCGCCCGACGTCGACAGCGGGCTGGTCGACGCCGAGTATCTCAGCGGCCTCTACACCGCCGAGAACCGCATGGTGACCCTGCTGAACGTGGGCAAGCTGTTCGCGGGTGAGCATGTCGATCAGGACGCCATCCCCCGCGCCGCGCTGGAACCGACCTGACCGCAGCAGGCTGCAGAGCCCCCGGTAGGCAAGCCGCAACGAGAAGCAATAAAAAGAGGGAACGTCACCGATGGCCACCGACGGTACGATCGCCGAAGCCGGCACCTTCCTCAGCAACATGCGCATCGCCAAGCGGCTGTGGCTGGCCTTCGGCCTGCTGCTGGCGCTGATCGCCGCCCAGTCCGGCACCGGCATCTACGGGCTGGACGGGCTGAACCGCCGCGTCGACGGGGTCATCGCGTCGGGCGATGTGGCCGTGTTCGCCAAGGATCTGGAAAGCCGTCTGGCCGCCGAACGGCTGCAGACCCGCGAATACATCAACATCGGCTCGACCGAGGCGCTGGACCGGCTGCGCGTCCTGCGCGGCGAGTTCGATCAGGCGATGGCGGCCCGGCAGGCGAAGTTGAAGGCCTCGGCCCAGGCCGCCGCCTTCGCCGAATTGAGCAGCCTGCACACCGGCTACCATCAGCGGTTCGAGGCGGTGCGCGCCGTGCGCGAACGGGCCGACCGCCTGCTGCACGAGCGCATGGACCCGCTGGGCGCCCAGGTGACCAAGCGGCTGGAGGACATGGTGTCCGCCTCCGAGACGTCGGGCGACAAGGACTTCGCCTTCGGCGCGCAGGAGGTGGAGAACCGTTGGCTGATGACCCGCTTCCAGGCCAACCGCGCCATCGGCCTGCGTGACGCCGCCGCGGCGGCGCAGGTCGAGGCGGTGGGCAAGGCGATGAGCGGAAGCATCGCCCGGCTGTCGTCGGTGGTCCGCAGCAATGGCGACCTGCTGGCGGCCCTGCGCGAGATCGACGCCCGCGCCGCCGATTACCGTGCCGCCTTCCGCGACGCGATGGCCGCCAACGACGAGGCGAAGCGGCTGACCGACGACCTCGCCGCCGCCGCCACCGCGATCAACCGCGCCATCGACGGCATCGTCGCCTCCATCGCCGCCAGCGCCAAGGTGACGGAGGCCGAGGCCGAGACCGAGGCCACCTTCACCATCCGCCTGACGCTGGGTCTTGGCCTGCTGTCGCTGGTGATCGGCATCGTCGCCGCCAACCGCATCGCCGCCTCGATCATCGGGCCGGTCACCGGCATCCGCCGGGTGATGGCTGACCTGACCGAAGGCAAGCTGTCGGTCAGCGTCCCCCACACCGGCCAGCAGGACGAGCTGGGCGACATGGCCCGCGCCGTCGCCGCCTTCAAGGACGAGGCGGTGGAGGCCCTGCGCTCCCGCATCGCGCTGGAACGGGTATCGGCCAACATCATGATGGCGGACGTCGACGGCCGCATCCTCTATGCCAACGATTCGATCATGGCCATGTTCCGCCATGCCGAGGCGGACCTGCGCGTGTCCCTGCCCGGCTTCGACGCCAACACGCTGGTCGGCCGCAACTTCGACGCCTTCCACCGCGACCCCGGCCACCAGCGCCGCCTGCTCTCCGACCTGACCCAGACCCACCGCGGCTTGGCCAAGACCGGCGGCCGCACCTTCCAGGTCATCGCCAACCCGGTGGTCAGCCGCCAGGGCGAGAGGCTGGGCACCGTCATCGAATGGCGCGACCTGACCGAGGAACTGGCGATCGAGGCGGAGATCAGCGCGATGGTGGAGAATGCCGTGCGCGGCGACTTCACCCACCGCATCGAACTGGACGGCAAGACCGGCTTCTTCCGGCTGGTCAGCGAGGGCATCAACCGGCTGTCGGAGAACGTCGCCGCCGTCACCGAGGAACTTGCCTCGGTGCTGGAGGCGCTGTCGCAGGGCGACCTGACCCGCCGCATCGACAAGCAGTATGAAGGCGTGTTCCAGCGGCTGAAGGACGATTTCAACGGCACGGTTTCCCATCTGTCGGAGATCGTCCAGCGCATCGATCAGGCCGCCGGCTCCATCGCCATCGCCAGCCGCGAGGTGGCGGAAGGCAGCATGGACCTGTCGGAACGGACCGAGCAGCAGGCCTCCTCGCTGGAGGAGACCGCGGCCAGCATGGAACAGCTCGCCGCCACCGTGCGCTCCAACGCCGACAATGCCCAGCAGGTCAACGGCTATGCCACCGAGGCGCGCGGCGCGGCCTCGCGCGGCGGCGAGGTGGCGACCAGCGCGGTGGAGGCGATGCGGCGGATCGAGCAGTCGTCGCAGAAGATCTCCGACATCATCGGGGTGATCGACGAGATCGCCTTCCAGACCAACCTGCTGGCCTTGAACGCGGCGGTGGAGGCGGCGCGGGCCGGCGACGCCGGGCGCGGCTTCGCCGTGGTGGCGCAGGAGGTGCGGCAGCTCGCCCAGCGCTCCGCCCAGGCGTCGAAGGAGATCAAGGCGCTGATCATGGACAGCGGCGGGCAGGTGCGCGACGGCGTCGATCTCGTGCGCTCCGCCGGCAGCTCCCTGACCGAGATCGTGTCGGGCATCGGCCGGGTCGCCGATCTGGTGTCGGAGATCGCGCGGGCGACCGCCGAGCAGGCGTCCGGCCTGGACGAGGTCAACATCGCCATCGCCCAGATGGACGAGATGACCCAGAAGAACGCCGCCCTGGTGGAGGAAAGCACCGCCGCCGCCCGCTCGCTGGAGGAACAGGCCGACCAGCTGCGCCACCAGATGACCTTCTTCACCCTGGACCGCCAGTCCGCCTCCCGCCAGTCTGCCTGAGGACGCCACCGGTGCCGCGATGACCGACCGCTCGCCCGCCTTATCGACCGAACCCGCGACGCCGCGGCGCTCCCTCGCCGCCTCGCCGGCCGCGGTGTTCGGCGGTGCGCGCGAGTTCCGGTTCGAGCGGCATCATTTCGACCTGATCGCCGGGCTGCTCTATCAGCTGGCCGGCATCGCGCTGGCCCCGCACAAGGCCGAGATGGTCTATGCCCGCCTGGCGCGGCGCCTGCGCGAGTTGCGCCTGCCCGACTTCGACGCCTATTGCGCCCTGCTGCAGAGCGACGAGGTGGCGGACGAGATCGGCTTCCTGGTCAATGCGCTGACCACCAACCTGACCAGCTTCTACCGCGAATCGCACCATTTCGACTTCCTCGCCTCCACCGTCCTGCCGGAGGTGCGGGAGCTGAACGTCCAACAGTCGAAACCGCGCCTGCGGCTGTGGTCGGCCGGCTGTTCGTCGGGGCCGGAGCCCTACACCATGGCGATGGTTCTGGTCTCGACCATGGGCGCCGATCTGCGCCGCTGGGACGCCCGCATCCTCGCCACCGACATCGACACCCACATGGTGGACACCGCCCGGCGCGGCATCTATCCGCTGTCGGGCGCCACCGGCATCCCGCCACAGGTCCGCCAGCGCTTCACCCAGGACGTGAAGCTGGACGGCGAGCCGGCGGTGGCGATGGGCGAGGAGCTGAAACGCCTCGTCACCGTCAAGCCGCTGAACCTGCTGGAACATTGGCCGATGTCCGGCCCCTTCGACGCGATCTTTTGCCGCAACGTGCTGATCTATTTCGACCGTCGCGGCCGGATGCAGGTGATAGAAAACTTCGCCCGGATGCTCCGCCCCGGCGGGTATCTGTTCCTCGGCCACTCGGAGAGCCTGTATGGCGTGTCGAACCTGTTCCGCCAGGCCGGTCCGACGATCTACCGGAGGGACTGAGCGATGAACGCCGTCCCCCTTCCCCGATCCGGATCCAACCGGTCCGCGACGCACCGGCGCCTCGGCAGCGGGCGCTACTTCAACCAGGAATTCAAGGTCGACACCGTCAAGATCGCGCTGGGCCAGCAGGCGGTCAGCGACCGGCCCGACCTGATGATCGCGACGACGCTGGGGTCCTGCGTGGCGGCCTGCATTCACGACCCGGTGCGCCGCATCGGCGGCATGAACCATTTCATGCTGCCCGACCTGCCGGAGATCGAGCTGGAGGGGGCCGGCGTCGCCGCGCGCTATGGCTCGGTGGCGATGGAGCGGCTGATCAACGCGCTGCTGGCGGCGGGCGCCGAACGCCGGCGCCTGCAGGTCAAGCTGTTCGGCGGTGGCCGGGTCATCGAGTCGAGCTACGACATCGGCGGGCTGAACAGCCGTTTCGCCCTGGATTACGTGCGGGCGGAGGGGCTGATGCTGGCAGGCCAGGACCTGGGCGGCGGCTCCGCCCGGCGGCTGCATTACTTCCCCCACAGCGGCCGGGCGCTGCGGCGCCTGCTGCGGCCGGAGGCGGCGGCCGACACCGTCACCCGCGAACGGCGCTTCATCACCCACCTGAGCCAGAGCCCCGAGGAAGGCGAGGTCGAACTGTTCGCGCCCGCCGATCCGGGAGGGAGCTGACCGATGCCCAGACCGATCCGTGTCGTCATCGTCGACGACAGCGCCCTGATGCGCGAAATGCTGAAGGATATCCTGAGCCGGGAGGCGGGGATGGAGGTCGCCGGCGTCGCCCGCGACCCCTTCGAGGCGCGCGAGGTCATCAAGGCCACCAACCCCGACGTCATCACCCTGGACGTCGAGATGCCGAAGATGGACGGCCTGTCCTTCCTGGAGAAGATCATGACCCTGCGGCCGACGCCGGTCATCATGGTCTCCTCCCTGACCCGCGAAGGCTCCGACGCCGCCATCCGCGCGCTGGAGCTGGGGGCGGTGGACTGCGTCGCCAAGCCCGGCGGCTCCGACGGGCACGGGTTCGAGGCGACGGCGATGGAGCTGGTCTCCAAGATCCGTGTCGCCGCCACCGCGCGCCTGACCATGCGCCGCCCGGCCGCCGTGCATGGCGTGCTGCCGACGCCGCGCCGCGCCGGGTCGGGAAAACGGCTGATCGCCATCGGCGCCTCGACCGGCGGGGTGGAGCGCATCCGCGACGTGCTGGCCGCCATGCCGGCCGATTGCCCGCCCATCGTCATCACCCAGCATATGGGGCCGAGCTACGTGCCCAGCTTCGCGGCCCGGCTCGACCGGCTGTCAGCGCCCACCGTCCGGGTGGCCGTCCATGGCGACCGGCCGGCCCAGGGGCTGGTGCTGATCGCCCCCGGCGACCGCCATCTCGCCATCGTCCGCGACGCCACCGGCTTCGTCTGCCACATCCAGGACACGCCTGCGGTCAGCGGCCACCGCCCGTCGGTCGACGTGCTGTTCGCCTCGGTCGCCAAGGCGGCCGGCGGCAATGCGGTCGGCGTCATCCTGTCCGGCATGGGCCGCGACGGCGCCATCGGCATGAAGGCGATGCATGAGGCCTGCGCCTTCACCATCGGCGAGCAGGAATCGAGCTGCGTCGTCTATGGCATGCCGCGGGCGGCCAAGGAGGCCGGCGCGGTCGCCGTCGAACTGCCGCTTACCCAAATTCCCGCCGAAATGCTGCGCGCCTTCGACGCCGTCGGCGAGCGCCCCCGTACCGCCTGATCCGACCGGGCATCCGGGCAGAGTTTCCCCGGGCAGAGTTTCTAAGGAGCACCAGTATGTTTACCCCCGCTTCCCCCGATGCCGTGCCCGCGACGCCGGACAGTTTCCAGGACGGAGCCCAAGGCGGAAACGCCAAGGTCGCGGTCACTGCGGAGCTGCTGTCGACATGGCTCGGTTTCGCCGATGTGCAGCGCCGCACGCTGGACGTCGTGCAGGGCGAGCTGACGCGGACCTCGAACCATGTGGAGACCTCCACCCTCGACCTGTCGGACCGCTTCCGCGAGCTGGCCCAGAAGGCGCTGGAACAGTCGGAACGGGTGGCCCAGATCGTCGCCATGGCCGGGTCGGTCGACATCGACGGCGAACGGGTGCCGCTCGACACTCTGGTCGTCGGCATGCAGGACGTCATCACCGACATGGTGACCAACATCGTCACCCTGTCGCGTCACGCCATGAGCATGGTCTATCTGCTGGACGACGTGCAGAAGGACGTGGCCGAGCTGGAGAAGTCGATCGGCGACATCGACGGCATCAACCGCCAGACCAACTTCCTGGCGCTGAACGCCACCATCGAGGCCAGCCGCGCCGGTGAGGCCGGGCGCACCTTCGCCGTGGTGGCGCAGGAGGTGCGCCACCTCTCCCGCTCCACCGGCGAGCTGGCCGAGCGCATGCGCAGCAAGGTCACCGCCGTGGTGAAGGGCGTCCGCAACGGCCACGACATCCTGCGCCAGATCGCCAACACCGACATGTCGCCCCAGATGCTGGCCAAGGAGCGCGTCGACAAGACGATGGACAGCCTGGTGGCGCAGACCAACCATTTCCAGTCGGTGCTGGAAACCGCCGCCTCGGTGTCGTCCGACATGTCCGCCACCATCGCCCATGTCATCACCGGCATGCAGTTCCAAGACCTGACCAAGCAGCGGATCGAGGCGATCAACGACAGCCTCGCCATCATGGGCGCCGGGCTGGGAGAGCTGGAAACCCAAATCCGCGCCCAGGTACCCGCCGGCATCGGCGCACGGGAGCCTGAGGAATGGCTGAACCAGCTGATGGGTCGATTCACGCTGAGCGAGATGCGCGAGCGCTTCGTCCGCAAGCTGCTGCTGGAAGGCACCGCGCTGGACGAAAACGGCGTGCTCGACCTCAATGCCGCAGGGGGAAGCGGCTCGGGCGGTGATATTGAACTCTTCTAGCGCGGTGCGCCCGCCGCCTGTACAGTGAACCACTTTTCCGGAAAGACGGGCCTATGGATTACGGCATAGAAGTGCGCGACCAGGAGGCGGTCGTCCGCCTGCGCGGCCGGCTGACCTTCAACGATCATGCAAAGTTGCGGACCCTGATCGGCGAAATGGGGCAGAACAAGCTCAAGCGCCAGGTGCTCGACCTGTCGTCGCTGGAGTTCGTCGATTCCGCCGGCATCGGCATGCTGCTGATCGCGCGGGAGGAAATGGACCGCGCCGCCAAGCAATTCGTCCTGCGGGGCGCCGCCGGCCAGGTGAAGCGGGTGCTGACCGTGGCGCAGATCGCCAAGATCGTTGCGATGGAGGACTGATCCCGGTGAGCGACGGGACGGCCCAGAGCATGGCCCAGAGCGCGGCCGACAGCGCGGCCCGGGGCGCGACCGGGACGGTCGGATGCCGCACCCGCTTCGCCGGCCTCGCGGCTCCGGGGATGCCGGCCGAACGGCTTGCCCGGCTGGCTCAGGCTCTGGGTCTGGCCCCGGTTGCGGAGCCCGCCGGGCCGGCGGCGCTGGCTGTCCTGCTGACCGGAGCGGACCCCGGCAGAAATGCCGACGAGCTGTGGCTTCCCCCGGTCGCCGCCTGGATCGAACCGCCGGACGGCAGCGATGCCGCCGGGCTGGTCCCGCTGCTCGCCGACGCGGCGGGCAACGACCTCTACCTCAACCTGACCACCGCGACCGCCCATGACCTCCAACTCGGCGGGCGGCTGCTGGCCGCGCTGAACGCGCGCCATCGGCTGGACGGGGACCGCCGCGACGATCTGGAGCTGGCCCTGCACGAGGCGGTCAGCAACGCGCTGGTCCATGGCAACCTGGGCGTCGCCGGCATGAAGGAGCTGAGCGCGCAGGAACTGGAACGCTTTTCCCGCGACCTGGGCGATCGTCTGGCCGACCCGACCCTGGCCGCCCGCCGCATCGTCATCGCGTTGCGGATCGATCCTGCAGAAAATGGGCTGGCAGAAGATGACCGCGCGCTGGCGACGGTGGAGGTCACCGACGAAGGCGAAGGCTTCACCCCCGGCCCGCGCACCAGTTCCGGCGCCTCCGGCCGCGGTCTGGACCTGATCGGCAACATCGCGGACGAGCTGGAGATCGCAAATGGCGGCCGCAGCATCCGCCTGAGGTTCCGGCTGTGACCGCGGTGGGATGGCATAGCCCCGGCTGCACGGCCGTGTCGGCGCCGCCGGACGGGCTTGCCAATCCGCAGCGACCGGACGGCCGCGCCTGCGAATACCAGGACCCCGACTGCACCATCCTCGATTGCCCGATCCTGGTGGTGGACGACACCGCCTTCAACCGCACCCTGATCGGCGCCTTCCTCGCCGAGGCCGGCTTCCGCAGGGTCTCCTTCGCCGCAAGCGGGCTGGAGGCCCTGGCGATGATCGAGGCCGCCCTCCCCGACCTGCTGATCCTCGACATCATGATGCCGGGAATGGACGGGTTCGAGGTCTGCCGCCGCCTGCGCGCCATGCCGGAGACCGCCGACCTGCCGATCCTGGTGCAGACCGCGCTGTCGTCCGGCGAGGACCGCAACCGCGCCTTCGCTGCCGGCACCACCGATCTGGTGTCGAAGCCGCTGGAGCGCACCGAGTTGCTGGCCCGCGTGCGCATCCATCTGGAAGACCGGGTGCTGATCCGCCGTCTGCAGGCCTATCGGGCGCGGGTGGAGGCGGAGCTGGCCATCGCCCGGTCGATGCACGAGCACCTGCTGCCGACCCCGGCGCAATGCGACGCGGTGGTGGCCGCCGCCGGCTGTCGCCTGCGGGCCCACAGCGCGATCTCCCCCCATCTCGGCGGCGATTTGTGGGGGCTTCTGCCGCTCGGCGGAGGGCGCTTCGGCGTCTATCTGCTGAATGTCGCCGGCCGCGGGGTTTCGGCGGCGCTGAACGCCTTCCGCCTGCATGCCCTTCTGCAGGAGCTTGGACCCGTTCACGGCCAGGACGCCGCCGGCCTGCTGACCGCGCTGAACGACCGCGCCGCCGGGCTTCTGGCCGCGGGGGAAAAGGCGACCATGACCTATGGGGTGGTGGACGGCAAGGCCGGCCGCTTCATCCACGCCTCGGCCGACGGCGCCCCGCCGATGATCCTGGATGGTGACGGCGGACCGCATTTCGGCCTGGCCACCGGCCTGCCGATCGGCATCGCCCCCGGCACCCGCTATCGCAGCGAAATGATGGAACTGCCGCGCGGCGGCGTGCTGGCGCTCTACTCCGTCGCTGTGCTGGAAGCGCTGGACGCCGGCGGGACCGGAATCGGGCTTGGCTGGATGATCGCCCGCGCGGTGGCGGAAGGCGAGGGTTTCGACGCGGTGGTCCGTTCGCTGGGCTTTGCCCTGGGCCGGGCCAGCGGCGACGACCACACCTTGCTGTGGATCGAGCGGGAGTCGGCGCCATGACCGGTTCGCCGCCACCCGGCCTGCTGCCGGTCGAGACGCGCGATGCCTTCGACGGGCTGGCCGGCGCCCGTGTGCTGGTCGTCGACGACAACCGCATCAACCGCCATCTGCTGCTGGCATTGCTGGAGCGCGGCGGCATCACCCTGATCGAACAGGCGGAGGACGGGCACGACGCCCTGGTCCGGATCGAGCGGTTCAAGCCCGACCTCGTGCTGCTCGACCTGATGATGCCGCAGATGGACGGGTTCGAGATGTGCCGGCGCCTGCGCGCCGATCCGCGCTGGAAATCGCTGCCGGTCCTGGTGCAGTCCAGCCTGAACCGGGCGGAGGATCGCGCCCGCGCCTTCGCCGCCGGGGCGACCGACTATGTTACCAAGCCGATCAACGCGGTGGAACTGCTGGCCCGCGTCCGCATTCATCTGCGCAAGCGCACCATGCTGCGCGACCTGCAGCAGTATCACGGCCGCACGGAAGCCGAGCTGGAACTGGCCCGTGCCATGCAGGCCCGGATGCTGCCGGGCCCCGACCGCCTGGCGGAGCTGGAGGCGGCGACCGGCATCGCCATCCACACCCATTTCGCCCCCTCGTCCGAGTTGGGCGGCGATTTCTGGGGAATCAATCGGCTGCCGGACGGCCGGGTGGCCATCTATCTGGTCGACTTCTCCGGCCATGGCGTCGGGGCGGCGCTGAACACCTTCCGGCTGGACGCCATCTGTCGCCAGATCGGCAGCACGGAACTGAGCCCGGCGGAGTTCCTGGCCGCCGTCAACCGCCGGCTGTGCGGGCTGCTGCCCTGCGGCCAGTTTGCGACGATGCTGACCGGCGTGATCGACCCGGCAGCCGGCCTGTTCCACTATGCCTCGGCCGGATCGACGGCGCCGATGATGTGGCATCCGGGCGATGAGGCGCCGCGGCTGGGCGACGGCAGCGGCCTGCCGCTCGGCCTGCTGGCATCGGCCAGCTACGACAGCCGCCTGATGCCGATGCCGCCCGGCGCCCGCCTGTTCCTCTATTCCGACGCCGCCATCGAGATCCCGATCGGCGGTGAGGACAGCCACGAGGTTCTGGACGAATACGGTCTCGCCACCCTCTTCGCCCGCCGTCTGCAGGAGCCGGACGACGCCGCCCTGCTGTCCGGCTTGCTCGGCGACCTGAAGGCGACCGGCCCCATCGACGACGACCTGACGGCGCTTCTGCTGACGCGGCGGACATAACACCGCGTGCGGGAGGGACCGCATTGGCGAGATACCGGCCGAAAAGCAAAAAGGCCGCTCCCGAGGGAGCGGCCTTTCGCGTTCGGCGGGAGCCGACCGATCAGCGCGAGTAGAACTCGATGACCAGGTTCGGTTCCATCTGGACCGGGTACGGAACGTCGGCCAGCAGCGGAGCGCGGACGAAGCGGCCCTTCAGCGCGCTGCTGTCGACTTCCAGGTAATCGGGGATGTCACGCTCGCCGGAAGCGGAGGCTTCCAGGATCAGCGCCATCTGCTTGGACTTGGCGCGCACCTCGACGGTGTCGTTGTCCTTGATGCGGGCCGACGCGATGTTCAGGCGGCGGCCGTTGACCAGGATGTGGCCGTGGTTGATCAGCTGGCGCGCGGCGAACGGGGTCGGCGCGAACTTCATGCGGTAGACCACCGCGTCCAGACGACGCTCCAGCAGACCGACCAGGTTCTCGCCGGTGTCGCCCTTGCGGCGGACAGCCTCGGCATAGATGCGGCGGAACTGCTTCTCGCCGATGTTGCCGTAGTAGCCCTTCAGCTTCTGCTTGGCCATCAGCTGCAGACCGTAGTCCGACGGCTTCTTGCGGCGCTGGCCATGCTGGCCCGGGCCATACTCGCGCTTGTTCAGCGGGCTCTTGGCACGGCCCCACAGGTTGACGCCAAGGCGGCGGTCAATCTTGTACTTGGACTCTTGACGCTTGCTCATAACTCTCAGGCCTCGTTGGACACGAGTTGATGTTGTCCCGGTAGTTCCGTCCGCCTTGTTACAGGCGGCGGACGGGGCGTCAAAGATTGCGCGCGCCCGCTTTCCCAGGAGGTGAAGGCGCGCACAATACCCATTGGCGGGCCGGAGTCAAGCCTGACGGCATATCCGGAACTTCTTGCGCACGCCCCTTCTTTGCGCTCCCCTTCCCGGCACAAGATTCGGCAGGCAGGAATAGGCGCGATGGAACGGGTGGAGTGCGTGATCGTCGGCGCGGGCGTGGTCGGGCTGGCGGTGGCGCGGCGGCTGGCGCAGGCCGGGCGCGAGGTGATCGTGCTGGAGGCAGCGGACGCTATCGGCACCGGCACCAGTTCGCGCAACTCCGAGGTCATCCATGCCGGCATCTATTATCCGACCGGCAGCCTGCGCGCCCGGCTGTGCGTGCCCGGCCGCGACGCGCTCTATGACTATTGCGCCGCCCATGGCGTCGAGCATCGCCGCGTCGGCAAGCTGATCGTCGCGACGGAGGAGATCCAGTTGCCCAAGCTGGCGGCGATCCGCGCCCAGGCCGCCGCGAACGGCGTCACCGACCTGACCGAGATCGATGCCGCCACCGCGCGGGCGTGGGAGCCCAACCTGCGCACCGTCGGCGCCCTGCTGTCGCCCTCCACCGGCATCATCGACAGCCACGGGCTGATGCTGGCCCTGCTGGGCGACGCGGAGGAGGCCGGGGCGATGCTGGCGCTGCTGAGCCCGCTGACGCGCTCGCACCGAACCGCCACCGGCTTCGAACTGGAGGTCGGTGGGGCGGAGCCGATGCGCATCGCCTGCTCCACCCTGATCAATGCCGCCGGATTGGGCGCCTGGGGCGTGGCGCGCGGGCTGGAGGGGCTGGATGCCGCCCATGTGCCGCCGCGCGTGCTGGCAAAGGGCAATTACTATGCGTTGGCCGCCGGCCGCTCGCCCTTCTCGCGGCTGGTTTATCCGGTGCCTGTTGAAGGCGGGCTGGGCGTGCACCTGACGCTGGACCTCGCCGGACAGGCCCGATTCGGTCCCGACGTGGAGTGGCTGGGCGATGTGGAGGGCAGCGTTGATTACGCCGTCGATCCCGCCCGCGCCGACTCCTTCTATGGCGCGGTGCGCGCCTATTGGCCGGGGCTGCCGGACGGCGCGCTGGTGCCGGCCTATTCCGGCGTGCGGCCGAAGCTGAGCGGGCCGGGGCAACCGCAGGCCGACTTCCTGATCCAGGGTCCGGACACCCACGGGGTGGACGGTCTGGTCAACCTGTTCGGCATCGAATCGCCGGGCCTGACCTCCTGTCTGGCCATCGCCGACGCGGTGGCGGTGGCACTCGGCGAGGCGCCTGAGATTCTTAACCATTCCTGAGGCTCACAGGGTTCTTGACCGCGACCTCGGCTCTCCCAATCTATAGGCATGGCGGCGCCGGCCGATGCTGGGCCGCCGACCCGCCGGGCGCCGGAAACGGGCCCATCTTCCGCAACTCGCTCCCGTCGTGAGGAGGATGCGTCGTGACGACTCGCCTTTCGCTCTTCAACAGCCCGCTGCTGCTTGGCTTCGACCAGTTCGAGCGGACGCTCGACCGGATCGCCAAGAATTCGGCCGAAGGCTATCCCCCCTACAACATCGAGCAGATCGGCGACGACGGCCTGCGCATCACGCTTGCCGTGGCCGGCTTCACCTCCGATGACCTGTCGGTCCAGATCGAGGACAACCAGCTGGTCATCCGCGGCCGCCAGACCGACGACAAGTCGCGCGTCTACCTGCACCGCGGCATCGCCGCGCGGCAGTTCCAGCGCAGCTTCGTGCTGGCCGAGGGGATCGAAGTGGTGGGCTGCTCGCTCGACAACGGGCTGCTCAACATCGACCTGACCCGCCCGATGCCGGAACCGAAGGTCCGCACCATCAAGATCGAGCAGCCGAAGAAGGCCGCCGGCGGCGCCATGCCCCGCACCATCGACGTGTCCGCCGATGGCCGGGACGACTGATCGCCGGAAAGCCCGATCGCTGGAAAGTCTGATCCAGGTCACAGCCTTCACCCCCGTTCTCCGACACTCTACCCCCGACACTCTGCACGCGCGGTCGCCCATGACGGGGAGCCGCCGGGAGATCACGATCATGATGAACGATACCCACACCCAGCTGCGCCAGCTGTCGCCCCAGGATTTCGCCAGCTTCGGCCTGGGCGACGTGGCCTATGTCCGCCCGGTCGAGATGGACGGAACCGCCGCCTTCGCCATCCACGCCGCCGACGGCACGCCGCTGAGCGTGGTGGCCGACCGCGAGCTGGCCTTCGCCGCCATCATCCAGAACGACATGGAGCCGGTCAGCGTCCATTGACCGGTTCGGCCGGGGCGCCGCCGCCATCGGCGGGCGCCCCCGGCCGGTTGCGCTGCAATCCGCCACATCTCGATCCTTGTCAGCCCTGACTCCTGTTGTAAGGTGCGCTCTGCGATAATCGCCGAGACAAGACGCGAAGAGGCAGTGGGGGACGGTCGGTTGGACGGCGGGGCAAGCGAAACGGCGGCGGATGCGAAGTCCGCTCCCGATACGGAAAAGCGCAGGGCCTGGGATGACGAGGCGCGCGATTCCCTTCACATCCTGCCCTTGTCGGCGATCCCGTTGGAAACGCCCGGCCTTCAGCATGCGCGCCTGATCAAGAATGTCCGGCTGCAGACGGTGGTGGAGATGTTCCGCGATGCCCAGACCGGCAGCGGGCAAGTCTCCCCCCGTCACATCCCCGCCTATTTCGAATCCTACAAGGACGAGGTCGAACGCGATCTGGTGAAGCTGGAGAAGATCGGCGCCGCCTCCAGCTTTGACGTCTATTCCTCGCGGATCGAGCTGCGCCGGCTGAACATCGACGTCAACAATGTCGAATCGCTGACCCTGTCCGACCGCAAGAAGGCCGAGCTGACCAACTACATGCGGGTCTTCACCCGGCCGCTGATGGAATATGTCTATGGCACGGAGGAGCTGCAGGTCTCCGACGTGACCGACATCATCCAGCTGTTCGCCAATCCCAACCGGGACGAGGCTCTGCGCAACCTGCGCATGATGGCCGACCGGCTGGACATTGGCCTGGGCGAGATCCCGCAATTTCTCGAGGAATACGGCGACGTCTTCCTGTCGCTGGCCTATTTCCGCAAATGCCTGGACGAGATCGTGCCGGAGGTGCAGCGCTTCGTCGGCTGGATGGGCGAAATCCGCAGCTCCGCCGAGGTCAAGCGCGACCCCCGCCAGATCAGGATGCTCGACGACATCGCCCGCGACCTGACCGACATCTCGACCTCCATCACCGGCCGGTTCAAGAGCTTCGACAACCGATCGAAGGACTTCTGGAGCGACATCAACGCCGACACCTTCCGGTCGATCCGCGAACTGATCTCGTCCCACCACGTCACCATCGGCGGGGTGCTGTGCGGTCTGGCGGTGAAGATGAATCTGTGGAAGCACCGCTTCGCCCGCGGCGGCGGCGGCCCCAACCGGCGCATGGAGTTCGTGAAGTCGGAGATCCTGCCCGGCCTGTCGCACATCAAGGCGCTGGAACAGTCGGCGCGGACCGGCCACCTATAGTCGCCGGCCGCTCTCCGCCCGATCCCCACCAGCCTTCAATCCATCGACAGCATCTTCCCCATGCCGTTGTCCAGCAGGATGGTGGCGAACAGCGTCAGGATCGGGATCAGGAACATCAGCCCGATGACGCATCGCACGATCAGGTCCTTGCGTCGGGCGGAGCGGCACAGCGGGCAGTCGTCGGGACCATGCCCGTAATCGGACCCGCAATAGGGACAGGCTGTGGTGTCGACCATGGCAGACGGGCTTTCAGCATGGGCGGGAGGCCCTGGAACCAAGGCCATTCTGGACCCGCGCCCCCGCCCGTCGTCATGAAATCCCTGTCATACTTAAGGCTTTTCCCGTCCTGTGGCGGGCCAGCCGCTCAGGCCGCGCGATCCATCGGCACCAGCCCGCCGACGCTGCGGCCGAACTGCGCCGCGAACCGGTCGCGCTCGGCCCCGGCCAGGGTGAAGGTGACATGCAGGCGTCCGGCGGCACCGCGTTCTGCCGCACGCACGACGGCAGGCACCGGCTCCAGCCCCGGCAGCGCGACGCGCAACGCGGTGCCTTCCGCCAGTCCGTTCCACGCCTCCTGCGGCAGGCCGCTCAACTGTGCGCCACCTTCCGAGGCGTTGTCGACCGTCACCGGCAAGTCGCGCCCGCCCACCGTGATCCGGCCCGGACGGTTCAGCGGATAGCGCGGAGCGGCCCGGCGGTTCACCTCCGGCGTCGCCGTGCGGATCGCTTCGATCAGGACGCGGCGGAGTTGGTCGATGCTGGCGGCGACGCGGGTGGACAGCGCATTGACTTCGCTGGCCCGCTCGCCGGTGGCCGTGGCCTCCTGAGACACGGCGGCGATGCGGGTCGCCACCTCCTGCGCGGCGTTGGAGGTCTGGACGACATTGCGGGCGATCTCGCCGGTCGCCGCCTCCTGCTCCTCGATGGCGGCAGCGACGGTGGCCGACACCGATTCGACGCCGCGCACCCGCTCGGCGATGGCGCGCACGGCATTCACCGCCTCCGCCGTGGTGGCCTGGATGGTGGCGATCTGACTTTCGATCTCGTCGGTCGCCCGCGCGGTCTGGCCGGCCAGCTGCTTCACCTCGCTCGCGACCACGGCGAAGCCCTTGCCCGCCTCGCCGGCCCGCGCCGCCTCGATGGTGGCGTTGAGCGCCAGCAAATTGGTCTGGCCGGCGACGTCGTTGATGAGGTCGGTCACCTCGCCGATGCGGGTCACCGCCTCGGCCAGACGCTGGATGGTCTCCTCCGCCCGGACCGACGCGCCGACAGCGTCGCCGGTCATCGTGGTGGCGGTGCCGATCTGGGCCGCGATCTCGCGGATGGAGGCGCTGAGCTGCTCCGACGCGGCGGCCACGGTCTGGGCGTTCGACAGCGCCTGGGTCGCGGCGGCGGCGACATTCTGGCTGTTGTCGCTGACCGCACGGGCCGATTCGGCCATGCGGGTGGCATTGCCGGCCATCTGGCTGGTCTGGCTGGCGACCACGTCGACCGCGTTCGACGCCTCGGTCTCCACCGTTTCGGCCATGCGCTGCAGGGCCGTCTGCTTCTCGCGCTCCGACCGCTCGCGCTCCTCGTCGCGCAGACGGCGCAGGCGCTCGGCCTCCTCGGCATTCTGCTTGAAGACGTTGAGCGCCTGGGCCATCGCCCCCACCTCGTCGCCGCGGTCGGCGCCGGGAATGGCGACGGCGAGGTTGCCCTGGGCCAGGGTCCGCATCGCCACCGTCAGTTCACCCACCGGCCGCACCACCCGGCGCCGGATGCCCAGCACGCCCAGCACCACGACCACCAGCACCAGGGCCGACACACCCCACACCGCGGTCATGAACAGGCTCTCGCGCCCGGCGGCATAAACCTCCGTCTCGCTGTTGTAGCGGGTGGTGTCCTCGACGATCCGGTCGACGACGGCGCGGTGGGCGGCATAGGCCTCGGCGATGGCGGCGTAGGAGGCGCGCGCCGCCGCCTCGTCCTTGCGGGCCAGCGCCGGCAGGAATCTCGTCTCGATTTCGCTCCAGAAGCGCATCACCGGCGCGTGGGAGGTCCGGGTCAACTGGTCGACCAGCGCCGGCTCGAAGCCCTCCTTCAGCCAATACTCGTGCCGCTCGTCATAATCCTTGCGCAGCTGCGCCAGCCGCGTGCGGCGCTGTCCGACCGACGCCGGGTCGTTCATCGCCAACGTCGCCTCCAGATAGGCTTCGATCACATATTCCGGCGGCGGCAGGATGTCGGCGATCAGGTCCTTGCCCAGGACGATGCGCTGGTAGATCGGCCCCCCCACCTTCAACTCGCGGATCGCCAGTGCGCCGGTGACGACCACCGCCAGGAAACCCAGCGTGACCACCACCCCGAACAGATTGGTAAGCGCGGCAATCCGGAGGTTTTTCAGCATGGTGCAACCCCTGCGCAAAGACGACAGCATAGGGTTGCTTCTCAAAATAAACCTAATGTGACAAGCAAAAAACTTGCTCGATTATCGGGTCTATTGGAAATGATGTTTCGTTAAGCGTTTTGCATACGGATTGTGCAGGGTCTGCGCAAGGGTCGACCAAAGAGCTGGACGCGATCTCAGGTCAAGACCAAGGTGCCGACCCAGCCAACCAGGGCAAGAATCACCAGCATCACCAGCAGAGCCACGATCACGGCATTGGTGCGCCGAATCGAACGGCAGCGCGGGCACCCCTCCTCGGCGGCGGGATAGCGGTGGGCGCAACGGTCGCAGCGGACGGTCTGGTCGGTTGCGGTCTGGTCCGACATCGGCGGGTTCCATGGGGTCGAAGGGCGGTAACGCCGCATGGATAGCACGCCCGCCGCCGCACCGCAGCGTCGATGAGCGGCGGCCGGGCGCCGTCGCCGGTGGGGCGAAATGCCGCATCAACCGGCCGGACGCCCATCAATCGGCTGCGGTGGTCTCCACCGGCGGCACGGCGCGCAGTTCGGCCGCCTGCAAACGGCGCGGGCTGTGGTCCAGCGGTTCCAGCAGCGGCATCTCCGCCCCTTCCGGCGCGGCGTGCAGATCGCGGAAGCGGCGTGCGCTGACCAGAACGCGCGACTCCAGCGTCCCCACCGCGCTGTTGTAGCAGCCGACGGCCTTGTCCAACTGCCCGCCCAGCTTTTCCATATGGCCGCCCAGGTCGGACAGCCGCTTGTAAAGCTCAGCACCCAGTGCGCTGATTTCGCGGGCATTGTCGGCCAGCCGCTCCTGCCGCCAGCCGTAGGCGACGGCGCGCAGAAGCGCGATGAGGGTGGTCGGCGTCGCCAGGATGACGCGATGGTCGATGCCGGCCTCGATCAGCGCCGGGTCCTGCTCCAGCGCCGCGGAGAAGAAGTTCTCGCCGGGCAGGAACAGCACGACAAATTCCGGGCTGTCGTCGAACTGGTCCCAATAGCCCTTGGTGCCGAGTTGCTTCATATGCTCGCGCACATGGCGGGCATGGCGGATCAGACCGTCGCGCCGCGCCACCTCCTCCACCGCCTGGATGCCGTCCAGATAGCCTTCCAGCGGCGTCTTGGCGTCGACCACGATGGTCTTGCCGCCGGGCAGCGTAACGATCAGGTCGGGGCGCAGCCGGCCGCTGTCGACCGACACCTGCTCGACGAAATCGCAATGGTCGAGCATGCCGGCCATCTCGCAAACCCGGCGCAGCTGGATTTCGCCCCAGCGCCCGCGTGCCGCCGGGGTGCGCAGCGCACGGACGAGGTTGCCGGTCTCCGCCCGCAGTTGGGTCTGGGTTTCGACCAGCGACAGCACCTGCTGCTTCAGCCCCTCATAGGCGCCGGCCCGCGTGCTTTCCAATTCGCGGATCTGGCGGTCCATCGCCTCCAGCGACTGGCGCACCGGGTCGACGATGGCGGCGATGGCGGTCTGCCGCTTGTCCAGATCGCCCTTCGCCTGTTCCTGGAAGCCGGTCAGCGTCTCCCGCGCCAGATCGAGGAAGCTGCGGTTGTTCTGGTGCAGCGCCTCCGCCGACAGGGCCTTGAAGCTGTCGGCCAGCGCGGCCTGGGCGCGCTCCAGCAGCGCCATCTTCTCAGCCGCGGCGGTGCGCTCCGCCTCCAGCCGGGTGGACATCTGGGCATGGCGTTCGCGGGCGTCGGCGACCTCGCCATGCAGACGGGCGATCTGGTGGTCGCGCGCCTCGATCTCCTCGCGCAGATCGTCCTCTGTCCGTTCGGCGAGATCCAGACGGGTGGCGAACTCCGCATGCAGGGCGGCGGCGGCGGCTTCCGCCCGGCCGGCGGCGGCGCGCATCACCGCCCAGGCGACGGCGGCGCCCAGCAGCAGCCCGGCCACCAGCCCGACCGCCAGCGACAGGCCGTCAATCACCATCCCGTTCACCAGGAACTGCGTCACCCCGACCACCCCCACACCACTGGTACCACCGCTGGCCCCACCACCGAAACCGGCACAGCCTATCGGAACGAATCGCGAATTGGAACAGGCCGCGAACGGACAGAGGGCCGCACCGGCCGAGCCGCCGCTTTCCCCGCTTGCCCAACCAAGGATACGGCGCCATATCGGAAGCCATGCCGAACGACACGCTCCCCGACAAGAATTCCCCCGATTGCGGCCCCGACTGCGGGGGACCGCGCGTCCGCGCCATTCCGCCCGGCGAGGATCGCGAGCGGCTGATGTGCCCGGACTGCGGCTATATCGCCTACCAGAACCCGTTGATCGTGGTCGGGGCGGTGGCGACCTGGGAGGATGGCCGCATTCTGCTCTGCCGCCGCGCCATCGAACCGCGCAAGGGCTTCTGGACCCTGCCCGCCGGCTATATGGAAGAGCGCGAGAGCACCCGCGACGGCGCTGCCCGCGAAGCCTGGGAGGAGGCGCGGGCGCGCATCGACATCGACCATCTGCTGGCGATCTACGACATTCCGCGCATCAGTCAGGTCCAGATGATCTTCCGCGCCCGCCTGCTGTCTCCCGATGTCGAACCCGGCCCGGAAAGCCTGGAGGTCGGCCTGTTCGCCTGGAAGGACATCCCCTGGAGCGAGCTTGCCTTCCCCACAGTCGTCTGGGCCCTGCGCGAGCATCATGAGCGGCTCGGCCGCTCCGACTGCGCGCCGGCGGTCAATCCCACGCCGGACGCGCTCGCGCGGTGGGAGAAGATGCTTTAGGGCGTCCCTGTCTTCTCCGTCGGGAACTTCGCCACCAGTTCCTGCTCCGCCCCGTCGCGTCGGATGGTGAGCGGCAGCCAAGTGCCCGGCGCCTGACGGCGGATCACCGCCACCAGATCGGCCGGCGCGCGCACCGGCGTGCCGGCGGCGATCAGGATGCGGTCGCCGGTGCGCAGGCCGGCCGCAGCGGCCACGCTGCCGTCGCCGACCGCCCCGACCGTGATCCCTTCTGGCCCGGGGTCGAGCTGCACGCCCAGCTTGGGACGTTGCGGTTCGGCATCCTCTCGCGCCGGCCCCAGGCCGAAGACGGCATCGGCGATGCGGCCGTCCAGATCGTCGCAGTCGCGGTCGGCGTCCCAGGGCAGCAGCACGACGGCGTCGCGAATGCCGAGGTCGGCCAACTGGTGCGGCACGCCGTCGCGCCGGGCCACATGCCCCTCCCCCAGGATGCCAACCACGCTGCGGCCGGTGGCGCGGCGGGTCTCGGCGATCTTCTCCGCCATCGCGCGGTCCCAGACGCCTTGTGCCTCGATGAAGCGCTGGGCAGCCTTGTTGGGAGCATCGTCGGGCGCGGCGGCGCGGGCTTCCGAGTGGTCGTGCGCCACCAGCGTCTCGGTCAGGCGGTTGCGGTAGGCCTCGGTCGGCGGGGCCGGCGTGCCGACACCCTCACGGTCGGCCTCCGGGATGGCGGCCCAGCCATTGCGGGCGGTGCGGCTGACCAGCGATCGCTCCACATTCAGCGCCACCACCGGCAGCCGGTGCAGACGGGCGAACTGCAGGATCGGCAGATAGAATTGCGGATCGAAGCCCCAGACGCTGCGCCAGTCCGTCTGCTTCAGGAACTCGCCCTCCGTCAGTTCTCCCGCCACCCAGCGGTCGAGCACCGGCTGCAGCCGGCGCGGCAGCATCTCCATCCCGACGGCCAGATCGGGGTTCAGCGCGTGCAGCCCGGCCAGGGTATGGAGCTGCCAGCGGTGATGGTCCGGCTTGTCATGCTGCTCCCCCAGCAGGACCACGGGCGCATCGGCGATGCGGCGCAGCAACGGCACCGGCTCCACCGCCGTTCCGGTGCCGTCCGCCCACACGCCGGGCGGCACGCAGCCGATGCGCGCGGCGTCCTCGGCCTTGGCCTCCGTGGCCCAAGCGGTCGGAGCGCTCAGGAACAGCGCCGCGACGGTCAGCAGGGCGAAGCGGCGGCGCGGAACGACGGCGGCGGGACGGAAGGGCTGGCGCGGCAAGGGCTGGCTCCGTCGGTGCGGGGATTGCGCCAAGGTTGGCGCTGCCGGGCGCAACGTCAATGGACAAAGCCGGCGATTGCGTCGTTCAGTCGCGCCCAACAGCGGATGGGCGGCCGGCATACTGGCGGATGACAGGCGAAGCGGCGGCGGGTAGGATCGCCGCAGGCGGTGGACCACCGGCGGATACAGGAGCGCCCGGCTCCCGCATCCGTAACCCCGAGGCCGTTTCCCAGGGCGTCCGCCTTCCCCGCCGACCGCAATCATTCGTGAAGCGCAGCCCCCCATGCCGCACCGCAAAGTCGTCATTCTCACCGGCGCCAGCCGGGGTATCGGACACGCCACCGTCACCCGGTTCAGCAACGAAGGCTGGCGCGTGATCTCCTGCTCGCGCGAGGAGGTGCCGGACCATTGCCGGCGCGATCCCAACTGGACCCACCACATCCCGGCCGACCTGTCGGACCCGGCCAGCCGCGCCGCCTTCGTGGACGAGGCGAACAAGGCGCTGGACGGCGCGCCGCTGCACGCCCTGATCAACAATGCCGGCATCTCGCCCAAGACCCCGATCAAGGAGCGGCTCGGCTGCCTGAACGGCTCGATCGAGGGCTGGCACCGGGTGTTCGAGCTGAACTTCTTCGCCGCCCTGGTGCTGGCGCGCGGCTTCGCCGCCCCGCTGTCGCGGGCGAAGGGGGCGATCGTCAACGTCACCTCCATCGCCGGCCATTCGGTGCATCCCTTCGCCGGCTCGGCCTATTCGACCTCGAAGGCGGCACTGTCCGGCCTGACCCGCGAAATGGCGGTGGAATTCGCTGAGATCGGCGTCCGCGTCAACGCCGTCGCTCCCGGCGAGATCGAGACCGCGATGACCGGCCCGGAATACGACGTGCTCATCCCGCGCATCCCGCTGAAGCGCATGGGCACGCCGGAGGATGTCGCCGCGGTGATCTTTTATCTCTGCGGGCCGGACTCCGCCTATGTGACGGGCACGGAGACCTTCATCACCGGCGGGCAGCATCTGTTTTGAGGGATGGACGGGGGCTGCCGCAGCCGCCCCCGTCCAACAGGTCCATTATTTCCCCGCCCGCCAGGCGATCAGCCGCCGCGCCGCCTCGGCGATGGTCTCCTCCGCCCCGGCGAAGCTGAAGCGCAGGAAGCGGCGGCCGCGGGCGGTGTCGAAGTCGATTCCGGGGGTGCAGGCGATGCCCGTCTCCTCCAGGATCTGCTTCGCCAGCGCCTCGCTGTCGTCGGTCATGTCAGACACGTCGGCATAGATGTAGAAGGCGCCGTCCGCCGGAGCCATCTTGGTGAAGCCCGCCTTCGGCAGTTCCTCCAGCAGCAGCGCGCGGTTGCGGGCATAGCGGGCGACGTGACCGTCTAGCTCCTCCGTGCAGTCGAATGCCGCGACCGCCGAGACCTGGCTGAGCGTCGGCGCAGAGATGAACAGGTTCTGCGCCAGACACTCGACCGAGCGCAGCAGGTCGTCCGGCACGATCATCCAGCCGAGAC
>PJUA01000177.1_pt1 | contig 55296 bp, 48 predicted proteins | sample 1512151 | NCBI WGS metagenome assembly PJUA01 (sample SAMN08177678, study PRJNA422409) | Soil metagenome, whole genome shotgun sequencing project. | isolation source: Soil enriched on filter paper: beechwood xylan treatment | place: USA: Madison | collected 2015-01-15
ACGACGGCGAAGCCCTTGCCGGCCTCCCCCGCCCGCGCCGCCTCGATGGTGGCGTTCAGCGCCAGCAGGTTGGTCTGGCCGGCGATGGACTGGATCAGGTTCACCACGTCGCCGATCTTCTGCGCCGCTTCGGCCAAGCCGGCGACGGTGCCGTTGGTCTTCTCGACCTCGCCCACCGCGTCGTTCGCCATGCGCGACGAGGCGGCGATGCGCTGGTTGATCTCCTCGATGGAGTGGGCCAGCTCCTCCGCCGCGGCGGCCACCGTCTGCACGTTGCTGCTGGCGACGTCGGCGGCGCTGGCGACGGCGGAGGCCTGCGCGTTGGTCTGCTCGGCGATGGCCGACAGCCCTTCCGAATCGGTGCGGATCAGCTCCGCCTGCTCGGTCACGCTGGCGACCACACCGCCGACCGTGCCCTCGAACCGGTCGGCCATGCGGGCCAGATCCTGCCTGCGCCGTTCGGCGGCCTGCGCCTCGTCCCGGCGGCGCTGCTCCTCCATCTCGGCGACGCGGCCGGCATTCTCCTTGAACAGTTGCAGCGCCTTGTTGATCGACCCGATCTCGTCGGCGCGGTCGCGGTCGCGCACCTCCACGTCCTGCCGGCCGGCGGTCAGCGCCTCCACCGTCGCGATGATCCGGCGCAGCGGCGTGCCGACGATGGTCCGGGTCGACAGCCACAGCGCCAGCAGCAGGCCGACGGTCAGCAGCACGGCGCCGACGGCGATGAAGCTGCGCAGTTCCTCCTTCGGCGCCTCGATCTGGTTCATCGGCAGATTGATCAACACCGACCAGGGCGTGCCGGAATCGCCGATCTCGACCGGCCGGAACAGCTGCTTGACCTCGGTCTTCAGGCTGGCCGACACCGAGAAATGGGCGAAGGTCTTGCCGTCGCGGATGGCGGGCAACGCCTCCTTCAGCCGTTCGTTGGTCTGCAGGATCGACTTGCCCATATGGTCGGCGTTGCTGTAGCCGGCCCACAGGCCGCCGTTGGAGATCAGGAAGACAGACCCCGTCCCGAAAGGCTTCGCCGTCTTCAGCTCGTTCCAGATCTCGTCGGTGGCGATGTCGACGCCGGCGACGCCGACGAACTTGCCGCCTTCCATGATCGGAACCACCAGCGACACCATCAGGATGGTCTTGCCGGCCACCACATAGCTGTAGGGTTCGACGATCACCTCCTTGCCGGTGCGCTTGGCCTGCTGGTAGTAGAGGCCGTCGGGGCCGGGGTCGTCATAGGCGGTCAGCGCCTCCAACTGGACCTTGCCGCTGCCGCGGTTCCAATAGGAAATGAAGCGGCCGCTGGCGTCGCTGCCGGCGCTGTTGACGAAGTCGGAGTCCTTGCCGTCCAGCGCGTTCGGCTCCATGCCGACCCACACGCCGATCAGGGCGGGATTGCTCTCCAACAGGCTCTTCAGCCAGTCGTTCAGCTTTGCGCGGTCGGCGACGCCGCTGCGTTTCAGGCTCAGCAGGGTGGTCCGCATCAGGCGGCTGATGTTCATGGCGTCGTTCAGGCGCCGCTCGACGGTTTCGGCATGGTATTTGCCAAGTTCGTCCCCGACCTTGAAGGACAAGGCGTCGGTATCGGCCCCGCTCTTGGCGGAGATCACGACCGTGCCGATCCCCAGCCCGACCAGCAGAACCACGCCGATCGCCAAAACCAGTTTGGTCACCAAAGGCAACTTCTTGAACATCGATGATCCCCACGACATACCCGGACAAGGGTCCGACACCCCCTTACCGACTGTCGCGCAGTTCTGTTAAATTGAAGTAAATTAATTGCTAATATATCTGTCATCCCAACAGATGAAGAGGAAAACTTTCAAAAATGGCAAGCGCTCATACCTTGGTCTGAAAGTTCATACTTTGGGACCATCACCCGAATCTTTCGGGCGCATACAACCTTCACTCCGCGACACAAAGAAAAAGGGGCGGACCGGTCGTCCCGGTCCGCCCCCTTCACAACGTCGGCATGCGTCGCCCGTGATTACTTCCGGGCGGCGGCGATGGCGGACTGCAGGTCCTTCAGCACCTCGGCACCGCCGTCGGCGGCGTACTTGTCGAAGGCCGGCTTGACCATCTCGCGCATGCGGTCCAGCTCGGCCGGGCTCAGCTCGTTGATCTGCATGCCCTTTTCCTTCAGGTAGGCCACGCTCTGGGCCGAGGCCTCGCGGCTGTCCTTGCGTTCGAAATCGCGCGAGGCGACGGCGGCCTCGTTCAGGATCTTCTTCTCGTCCGCCGACAGGCCGTCGTACCAGCGCTTGCTGGCCAGCATGATCCACGGGCTGTAGACGTGGCGGGAAATGGTCAGGTACTTCTGGACTTCATAGAACTTGGATGACTGGATGGTGGTGACCGGGTTCTCCTGGCCGTCGACCGTGCCGGTCTCCAGCGCGGTGAACAGCTCGGAGAAGGCCAGCGGCACCGCGTTGGCGCCGAAGCGGTTGAACATGTCGATGTAGACCGGGTTCTGCATCACGCGCAGCTTGATGCCGCCCATGTCCTCGACCTTGGTGATCGGGCGCTTGCTGTTGGTCAGGTTGCGGAAGCCGTTCTCCCAATAGACCAGCCCGACCAGCCCCTTGTCGTTCAGCGACTTCAGCAGCTTCTCGCCGAACGGGCCGTCCAGCACGGCGTCGGCTTCCTTCTCGTTGTTGAACAGGAAGGGCAGGTCATAGACGCCGAAATCCTTGACGATGCCGACCAGCGTGGCGGTGGAGCCGACCATCATCTCCTGCGCGCCGCCGATCAGGGCGTTCTGCATCTGGATGTCGCTGCCCAGGCTGGCGTCGCCGAAGCCCTTCAGCTTGAGCTTGCCGCCGCTGCGCTTGGACAGTTCGTCGGCGAAATACTTCACCGCCCGGCCCTGGTTGCTGCTCTCCGACAGGCCGTAGCCGAAGCGGATGATGCGGGTCTTCACGTCCTGTGCGGAGGCCGTGATCGGGGCGAGCAGGGCGGCGGCGATGCCGGTGGCGAGCAGCAGTTTGCGGAACATGGGTGTCGAACTCCCTTGAGATCTGGTGTTTCGTTCTGATTGGTCTTGGTAGGCGTCAATGGAACAGGTGCAGCGGCATGGTGACGATCTCCGGCACGGCGATCAGCAGGCCGAGCAGGACGATGTAGGTGAGCAGGAAGGGCCAGATGCCCTTGGTGGCGCTTTCCAGCGAGATGCGGGCGACGCCGCACACCACGTTCAGCACCGTGCAGACCGGCGGATGGATCAGGCCCAGCGTGCCGATCAGGACGAACATCACGCCGAAATAGGTCGGGTCGATGCCGGCCTTGATCGCCAGCGGGGTCAGCACCGGCCCCAGCACCAGGATGGTCGGCGTCAGATCCATCACCGTGCCGACGGCCAGCAGCAGGAAGGCGATGGCCAGCATCAGCAGCTTGGGATGGCTCATCAGCGGGGCCAGCAGCTCCGTCATCTGCTGCGGCAGGTCGGCCAGCGTCACCATGTAGGACGACACCAGCGCGGCGGCGCACAGGAACATGACCGTGCTGGTGGTGCGCGCCGCCTGGACCAGCAGCGGGACCAGTTGCGGCAGCGTGACCTGACGGTAGACGAACAGCGCGACGAACAGCGAATAGACGGCGGCGACCACCGCGGCCTCGGTCGGCGTGAAGATGCCGCCGCGCAGGCCGCCGATGATGATGACCGGCAGGGCCAGCGCCCAGACGCCGTCGCCCAGCGCCTTCAGCCGCTCCCGCCCGCTCGCCTTCGGCTGCAGCTTCACCGTCATGTCGCGGACGACGAAGATCCAGGCGCAGACCAGACCGATGCCCATCAGCAGGCCGGGGACGATGCCGCCCATGAACAGCGCGCTGATCGAGGTGTTGGTGGTCACGCCGAAGATGATGAAGGGCATGCTGGGCGGGATGATCGGGGCGATGATGCCGCCCGACGCGATCAGGCCGGCGGAGCGCGGCACCGGATAGCCGTGGTCGCGCATCATCGGGATCAGCAGGGTCGCCAGCGCGGCGGTGTCGGCGATGGCCGAGCCCGACAGGCTGGCCAGCATCACCGAGGCGCCGATGGTGACGTATCCCAGACCGCCCTTGATGTGGCCGACCAGGCTGACCGCCAGGTTGATGATGCGCTGGGAGATGCCGCCGGCGTTCATCAGCTCGCCGGCCAGGATGAAGAAGGGCACCGCCATCAGCGGATAGTTGTCGGCGCCGCTCAGCATGTTCTGGGCGACCAGCTGGGCGTCGAAGAAGTCGAGATGGACCATCAGCGCGACGCCGGTCAGCATCAGCGCGAAGGCGATGGGCATGCCGAGCAGCATGAAGCCGAACAGCGAGCCCAGGAAAATGGTGAGCGTCATGGCGGCGTCTCCGTCCGCAGGAAATCTATCGGTCTGGGCTCAGTGCTTGGCGACGGCGGCGCCGTGGCCGGCCGGATGGCCGGCGCCATGAGCGGCGCCATGTCCACCGGCGGGTGCCGGCGGCGCAACGGCAGGCCCGTGCGATTCCGGATGGTCCAGGGTGGTGTCGGGATCGCCGGGGATGCGGGCACCCGGCTGGTTGGTGACGATCCGCCACAGGTTCGCCAGCACGGTCAGCGCCATGGCGATGGCCGGGAAGAAGCCCGCCGCCGCATAGAAGGCCATGGGGAAGCGCAGGACGGTGGAGAAGGTCTCCATGCCGATCAGCAGCTGGATCCAGCTTCCCTGCACGAACAGCCACAGGGCGTAGAGCATCATCAGGTGCGCGATCACCGCGCAGGCCCGGCGGACCTTGAACGGCAGGCGGCTCTGCAGGATCTCCAACCCCAGATGCCGCTGGTGGCGCAGCGCCACGGTGGCGCCCAGGAACACCAGCCAGACGAACATCAGCCGCGCGATCTCCTCCGCCGCGACGATGCCGCTGTTGAAGACATAGCGCAGGACGACGTTGCCGAAGACGAGACCGACCATGACCGCCAGCATCAGCGCCATGATCCATTCGGTGACCCGCTCCAGCAGATCAGCAACGCGCTTCATGCGTTCCTCCCAAAACTAGCGCCGCCGGTCAGGCGGGCATGCGCATCGGCGACGATGGCCTCGGCCGGCAGCGTCACCTCGTAGGACAGCACCGGCTCGTCGGCCGCCGGCATCTCCAGATCGGCGAACTGGCTGTCGACCAGCGCCATCGGCATGAAATGGGCGGTCCGCGCCCCCATGCGCGAGGCGATCAGCGCCTTGTCGCCGTGCAGGTGCAGGAACACCACCCGTTTGCAGTCGCCGCGCAGCCGGTCGCGATAGCGCCGCTTCAGCGCCGAACAGGCGACGACCAGCCCCCTGCCCTCGCGGTCGGCATCGGCGATGAAGCCGGCCAGCGTGCCCAGCCAGCCGTCGCGGTCGGCGTCGGTCAGCGGGATGCCGGCCGACATCTTCTCGATGTTGGCAGGCGGGTGGTGGGCGTCGCCCTCGATGAATTCATGGCCCAGGGCCAGGGCCAGCGTCTGGCCGACGCTGGATTTGCCGCAGCCGGCCACGCCCATCACCACGACGATCAGCGGTTCGGCGCCGGCCGCATTCCCGGACGGAGGTTCGGTCAGAGGGGCGGTCATGCCGGAGGACGGCGCGATGGGGGGACCGTTCATGAGGCTCATGTTCCCGAATACCGGTGCGGGACGGCGTCCGCGACCAGGGTCGCGGCGGGCCACGCACTGACAAGGTTATGTTAGCGCTATCATTCGCGGGTCACTGAGAGGTCTACGACCATGGAGGCCGGACTGCACGGATGACGCCGAGACGAGTTGCTGATACTGTTAGCGCTAACCTTGACGCGCGTAAAGAGTTTTGTTTGAGTTGCGGACAAACTGATCGGGGATGGCCGCGGGTTGCAGGCTCAAGCTCTGCATGGCATGCGGCTGTTGCTGAGCATGATACACATCGGTGACCGGCGAGCCCGCGCGACCTTCCGTCGCGCCGGCCGGAATCGGATCGCCGGAATTGAAAGGACGAAGCCCTGTGACGACCCGTGGCGGTGATCGGCCAGCATCCTCGGCGGTCAAGACGCGCAAGCCGCGCTCCTCGCGCACCGGCCGCGCCACCATGGCGGACGTGGCGGAGCGGGTGGGCATCAGCGCCATCACCGTCTCGCGCGCCTTCAAGCGGCCGGAGCTGGTGGCGCCGGAGCTTCGCCAGCGCATCCTCGACACCGCCCAGTCGATGGGCTACGTGCCGAATCAGGCCGCGAGCGCGCTCGCCTCGGCGCGGTCGATGACGGTGGCGGTGCTGATCCCGTCGATGACCAACATGGTCTTCGTCGAGACGCTGGCCGGCATCCACGACATGCTGCTGCCGCGCGGCTACCGCGCCCTGATCGGCGTCACCCACTATTCCCCGGTGGAGGAGGAGCGGCTGATCCGCACCTACCTGCAGTTCCAGCCCGACGGCATCCTGCTGACCGGCACCGACCATACGGAGGTCACCCGCACCTATCTGTCGGCCCTCTCCAGCCCGACCGTCCACATGATGGAGCTGCTGGACGACCCCGACAGCCTCAGCGTCGGCTGTTCGCAGGAGGAGGGCGGCCGGCTGATGACCACCCACCTGCTGGAGCGCGGTTACCGCCGCATCGGCTTCGTCGCCGTGCAGCTCGATCCCCGCACGCTGGCCCGCCTCGACGGCTACCGCCACGCGCTGGAGGAGGCGGGGCTGTATGACGAAAAGCGCGTCTGGCGCCTGCCCGACCCGTCCTCCATCCACCTCGGCGCGGCGATGATCGACCGGCTGATGGCGGAGAACAGCGACTGCGACGCCGTCTTCTTCTGCAACGACGACTTGGCCCAAGGAGCGTTGTTCCAGTGCCAGCGGCGCGGCATCCGCGTGCCAGACCAGCTCGCCGTCGCCGGCTTCAACGACCTGCCGGCGTCGGCCTGGACCACTCCGACGCTGACCACCGTCGCCACGCCGCGCTACGCCATCGGCCGCCACGCCGCCGCCATGCTGCTCGACCTGATGGACGGCAAGGAGCCGCCGCAACGCCGCCTCGACCTCGGCCTGACCTTCATCGCGCGGGAGAGCACGTGAGGGGGAGTGGTTGCCCCCCAAACCACACCCCCTCCGCCCCGCCAATGATCCGGATCAACCGCGGCGCGTAAGGCCCAACATGGCAGCCTCGCAGGCTCGGCGTCGCTAAGCGGCGGGGCCGGGCGTAGACTGTGCGTATGCTGACGCTTCGACATCTGGCGATCGACACCGTCCGGGAAAACGTCGCCTTCCTCAACCGCCGCTGCACCCGGTACCATGTCGAGGATTTCCTCGGGCTGGGCCGGGTGGAGGTGCGGAACGACGGCCGCTCCCTGCTGGCGGTGCTGAACATCGTCGACGACCCCGCCATCGTCGCCCCCGACGAAATCGGCCTGTCCGACCCCGCCTTCGGCCAGCTCGGCCTTGCGGAGGGCTCCGCCGTCCATCTCGTCCCCCCGACCCCGCCGGAGAGTTTCGAGCTGGTGCGCGCCAAGGTCGGCGGCGCCGCCCTGACCGACGACCAGCTTGCCGCCATCATCCGCGACATCACCGACCAGCGTTACTCCAAGATCGAGATCGCCGCCTTCCTGATCGCCTGCGCCAGCTTCATGACGACGGCGGAGGTTCTGGGCCTGACCCGCGCCATGGTCGCCGCCGGCACCCGGCTGCATTGGGACGGCCCCAACGGTATCGCGGGCGCCATCGCCGACAAGCACTGCATCGGCGGCATCCCCGGCAACCGCACCTCGATGATCGTCGTGCCGATCGTCGCCGCCCACGGCCTGCCGATCCCCAAGACGTCATCGCGCGCCATCACCTCGCCCGCCGGCACCGCCGACACCATGGAGGTGCTGGCCAACGTCGACGTGCCGATGGAGCGCATGCAGGCCCTGGTGCGCGAGGCCAAGGGCTGCCTGGTCTGGGGCGGCCATGTCCGGCTGTCGCCGGCCGACGACATCCTGATCTCGGTCGAACGTCCGCTCGCCATCGACACCCGCGAACAGCTGGTCGCCTCCATCCTGTCGAAGAAGGTGGCGGCCGGCTCCACCCATCTGCTGATCGACATCCCCGTCGGCCCCAGCGCCAAGATCCGCAGCGCCGGCGATGCGGTGCGCCTGCGCAAGCTGTTCGAGCATGTCGGCGACCGGCTCGGCCTGACGCTGGAGGTGGCGATCACCGACGGCTCGCAGCCGGTCGGGCGCGGCATCGGCCCGGTGCTGGAGGCGCGCGACGTGATGGCCGTTCTGCGCAACGACCCGGCATGCCCCGCCGACCTGAAGGAACGCGCCCTGCTGCTGGCCGGCCGCATCCTGGAATTCGACCCCGCCGTCCGCGGCGGCAGCGGCAACCGCCGGGCGCGCGACCTGCTGGAATCCGGCGCCGCCTTGGCCTCGATGGAACGGATCATCGCCATGCAGGGTCCGCCGCCCGCCGTGGCGACGCTGGGATCCCTGGTCGCCGAGGTCGCCTCCCCCGTCGACGGGGTGGTATCGTCACTCGACTGCTACCGCCTCGCCCGCATCGCCCGGCTGGCCGGCGCGCCGACCGACAAGGGCGCCGGCATCGATCTGCTGCGCAAGGTCGGCGACCCGGTGCGCCGGGGCGAGCCGCTGTACCGCATCCACGCCAGCACAAACGCCGACTTCACCTTCGCCCAGGCCTATGCCGCCGACGACAATGGGGTGCGGGTGGTGGGGTGACGACCAGCCAAGGAGCCAACCAATGTCCCTGTCGCTGACCTTCCATGGTGCCGCCGGCACGGTGACCGGCTCCTGCTTCCGCCTGTCCACGCCGAACGGCGACGTGCTGATCGATTGCGGCATGTTCCAGGGCACCAAGACGATCCGGGAGCTGAACTACCGCCCCTTCCCCTTCGATCCGTCCTCGATCGCCGCGGTCCTGCTGACCCACGCCCACATCGACCATTCCGGCCTGCTGCCGAAGCTGACCCGCCTCGGCTTCCGCGGCCGCGTCTACGCCACCGGCGGCACGGTGGACCTGCTGGAATACATGCTGCCCGACAGCGGCTACATCCAGGAGGGCGAAGTGGAGCGGCTGAACCGCCGCAACCGCCAGCGCGGCCGGGCCGCCGTCCAGCCGATCTACACCCAGGACGACGCCATCCGCAGCCTGCGCCGGCTCCGCCGTGTCGAATACGACCGCTGGATCGAGATCCTGCCCGGCCTGCGCGCCCGCTTCTGGCAGGCCGGCCACATCCTTGGTTCCTCCTCCGTCGAGATCGAAGCCATAAGCGGCTTTGACACTGGCGCTGGCGAACCCACCCGCATCCTGTTCTCCGGCGACATCGGCCCCGGCGGCAAGAGCTTCCACGCCGATGCCGAGGGACCGGAGCGGCCGGACTGGATGGTGCTGGAGACCACCTATGGCGACCGCGACCGCGCCGACCTGGACGAGGCCGGGCGGCAGGCGGTGCTGCGCGCCGAAGTGTCGACGGCTCTGGCGGCCGGCGGCGTCCTGCTGATCCCGGTCTTCGCGGTGGAGCGCACGCAGGAACTGCTCTACGACCTCGACTGCCTGTTCGACGGCGGCCAGCTGCCGGCGGTGGATGTCTTCCTCGATTCGCCGCTCGCCGACGCGGTGACCGGCGTTTTCCGCCGCCATCTCGACGATCTGGAGACCGACGGCGACCCCTTCACCCGCGCCAATTTCCACCATGTCCGCAGCGTGCCGGAAAGCCAGCGCCTCAACACCCTCTCCGGCGGCGCCATCATCATGGCGGCCAGCGGCATGTGCGACGCCGGCCGCATCCGCCACCACCTGAAGAACCGCCTGTGGCGTCCGCAGGACACCGTTCTTCTGGTCGGCTATCAGGCCCCCGGCACGCTGGGCCGCCTGCTGCAGGAGGGCACCCCCCGCGTCCGCATCCATGGCGAGGAAATCGCGGTGAAGGCGAAGGTCCGCTCGATCGACGTCTATTCCGGCCATGCCGACCGCACCACCCTGCTGGACTGGGTGGAGGCCCGCCACGGCGTCGGCCACGGCCTGTTCCTGGTCCATGGCGAGGAGCCCGCCCGCGCCTCCATCCGCCAAGCCCTGATCGACAAGGGCTGGTCGGCGGAGCGCATCGCCCAGCCGGCGCTGGACGATCGCGTCGACCTCGCCGCCCCGCGCCCGCTGGTGCCGGCCGACCGCCACCCGCGCCTCGCCCCGGCCGACCTCGCCGCCGGCCTCGACTGGCACAACCATTATGCCGAAGCGCTGCTGGCGCTCCGCCGCACGCTGGACGCCGCCCCCGACGACGCAACGCGCGAACGCATCCTGGCCGGCGTGATGGGCGCGCTGGACAAGGACGGCAAAGCCGGCAAGGGAGCGCAGCCATGACCGTCAAGCGCATCCTCATCGCCGTGGTCGTGCTGGCGCTGCTCGGCGCCGGTGCCGCCTATGGCTGGCGGGCGATGCAGGGCAACCGGCTGCCCGCCGGCTTCGCCTCCGGCAATGGCCGGATCGAGGCGAACGAGATCGACATCGCCACCAAATACGCCGCCCGCGTCCTGACCATCCCGGTGCAGGAGGGCGATCTGGTGGAGGCCGGCGCCGTCATCGCCACGCTCGACACCCGCGACCTGGAAGCGCAGCTCCGCTCCGCCGAGGCCCAGCTGCGCCAGGCCCGCCGCGCCCGCGACGAAGCCGCCGCCCTGGTCGCCCAGCGCGCCAGCGAGGCCGATTTCGCCGCCAAGGAGATGGAGCGGGCGCTGGTCCTGTTCGGCAAGGGCCATGTCTCCGAACAGCGTGTCGATCAGGCCCGCAACAGCCGCCGCACCGCCGACGCCGCGCTCGACGCCGCCAAGAGCCACCTCGCCAGCGCCGACGAGGCGATCACCGCCGAGGCCGGCGATGTCGACCGCCTGACCACCCTGGTCGCCGACGGCGTGCTGAAGGCGCCGCGCAAATCCCGCGTCCTCTATCGTCTGGCCGAACCCGGCGAGGTGCTGGCCGCCGGCGGCAAGGCGGCGACGCTGCTCGACCTGTCGAATGTCTACATGACCTTCTTCCTGCCGACCGACACGGCGGGCAACCTGGCGCTCGGCGCCGAGGCCCGCATCCTGCTGGACGCCGTTCCCGACATCGCGATCCCCGCCATGGTCACCTTCGTCGCCCCGCGCGCCCAGTTCACGCCCAAGCAGGTGGAGACCAAGTCCGAACGCGACCGCATGATGTTCCGCGTCAAGGCCCGCGTCCCGGAAGCGCTGGTGACCCGCTACATCGAGCGGGTGAAAACCGGCCTGACCGGCATGGCCTATGTGAGGCTGGACGACACGGCGGTCTGGCCCGACTGGCTGGAATCGAAACTGACTCGGGAGGATTCTTCCTCTCCCCAATCCATATCCCCCTCTCCCCCCCGGGGAGAGGGTCGGGGTGAGGGGGACGCACAGCGTGACTTCGCTGAGAATTCAGCGCGCTCCGCCGACCAATCCACCCCACGCTCCCCCCTCACCCTAACCCTCTCCCCGGGGGGGAGAGGGGACACCCCATCATGACCCCCGCTCCCGCCGTCTCGCTGTCCGGCGTGCGGCACCGCTATGGCGGGACGGTGGCGCTGGAGGACACCTCCCTCGACATCGCCGCCGGAGCCAGCGTCGCGGTGATCGGCCCGGACGGCGTCGGCAAATCGACCCTGCTCGGCCTGATCGCCACCGCCAAGAAAATCCAGCAGGGCAACGTCCACGTCCTCGGCACCGACGTTTCCGACCGCCGTGGCCGCGCCGCGCTCCAGCCGCGCATCGCCTATATGCCGCAGGGTCTGGGCCGCAACCTCTACGCCGACCTCAGCGTCGCCGAAAATCTCCAGTTCTTCGGCCGCCTCTTCGGCCTGAACGCCACCGAGCGCCAGCGCCGCATCGCCGACCTGCTGGAGTCCACCGGCCTCGCCCCCTTTCCCGACCGCCCGGCCGGCAAGCTGTCGGGCGGCATGAAGCAGAAGCTCGGCCTGTGCTGCGCCCTGCTGCACGATCCCGACCTGCTGATCCTCGACGAGCCGACGACCGGCGTCGATCCGCTCTCCCGCCGGCAGTTCTGGGACCTGATCGCCCGCATCCGCGCCGGCCGCCCCGGCATGACCGTGCTGGTCGCCACCTCCTACATGGACGAGGCCGAGCGGTTCGACCAAGTCGTCATGATGAACGCCGGCCGCCTGCTCGCCCACGACACCCCCGCCGCGATCAAGGCTCAGACCGGGGCCGCCGATCTGGAGGAGGCCTTCGTCGCCCTGCTGCCGGAGGATGCCCGGCGCGGCCACCAGCGCCTGACCGTCCCGCCCCGCCCGCCCGAGCCCGTCGGCGCCGAACCGGCCATCGAGGCGATCGGCCTGACCCGCCGCTTCGGCGATTTCACCGCGGTGTCGGACATCAGCTTCCGCATCGGCCGCGGCGAGATCTTCGGCTTTCTCGGCTCCAACGGCTGCGGCAAGACCACCACGATGAAGATGCTGACCGGCCTGCTGCCCGCCACGGCGGGAGAGGCGCGGCTGTTCGGCAAACCGGTGGACGCCACCGATCTGGAGAGCCGCCGCCGCGTCGGCTACATGGCGCAGGCCTTCTCGCTCTATGGCGAACTGACGGTGCGCCAGAACCTCGACCTGCACGCCCGCCTGTTCGACCTCACGGACGCCGACGCCCGACTGCCGGCGCTGGTGGAGCGCTTCGGCCTGTCCCCCTATATCGACGCGGTGGCCGACCGCCTGCCGCTCGGCGTGCGGCAGCGGCTGTCGCTGGCCGTCGCCATCCTGCACGGGCCGGAGCTGCTGATCCTCGACGAACCGACCTCCGGCGTCGATCCGGTGGCGCGCGACCAGTTCTGGCGCGACCTGATCGCCTTGTCGCGCGACCAGGGGGTGACGATCTTCGTCTCCACCCATTTCATGAACGAGGCGGCGCGCTGCGACCGGGTGGCCTTCATGAACGCCGGCCGCGTCATCGCCGCCGGCCCTCCCGACGAGCTGCGCCGCCAACAGCAGGCCGACAGCCTGGACGACGCCTTCATCGGATTTATGGAACAGGCGGAGGAATCCGACCAAAATCGCCCTCTCCCGCCCCGGGAGAGGGAGGGGACCCACGCCGTAGGCGTGGGGAGGGTGAGGGGTGATCCAAGCAACCCGAACCGCATGGTTCCTTGCACTACCCCTCACCCTTCCCATGGCGATGCCATGGGCCCCTTCCCTCTCCCGGGGCGGGAGAGGGAGTCCTCCCCCCTCTCCCGCCGCCGCCTGCTCGCCTACGCATGGCGCGAAACCCTCGAACTCCGCCGCGACCCCGTCCGCCTGACTGTCGCCCTGCTCGGCACCGTCCTGCTCATGCTGGTCTTCGGCTTCGGCATCACCATGGATGTCGAGAACCTGACCTTCGCCGTCCTCGACCACGACCGCTCCCCCGAGAGCCGCGCCTATATCGAACAGTTCGACGGCTCGCGCAGCTTCCGCGCCACCCCGCCCGCCATCGACGCCCGCGACCTTGCGCTCCGCCTGCAACGCGGCGAGGCGTCGCTGACCATCGAAATCCCGGAGGGTTTCGGCCGCGATCTCCGCCGTGGCCGCATCCCGGAGGTGGCGGTGCGCATCGACGGCGCCATGCCCTTCCGGGCGGAGACGATCCAGGGCTATGTCGCCGGCCTGCACCAGCGCTTCATCGAGGACACCGCCGTCGCGTCCGGCGTCACCCTGCCCGCCCCCGCCGCCACTCTGGAGATGCGGTACCGGTACAACCAGGCCTTCCGCAGCCTGGATGCCATGGTGCCCAGCACCATCGGCCTGATGCTGGTCTTCATCCCCGCCATCCTGGCCGCCCTCGGCGTGGTGCGCGAAAAGGAACTGGGCTCCATCACCAACCTCTACGTCACCCCGGTGACCCGGTTGGAGTTCCTGCTGGGCAAGCAGCTACCCTATATCGGGCTGGCCGCCTTCAACCTGCTGCTGATGGTCGCCATGGCCGTGACCCTGTTCGGGGTGCCGGTGAAGGGCAGCCTGATCGGACTTCTGCTCGGCGGGCTGGTCTATGTGGTGGCGACCACGGCCTTGGGGCTGCTGATCTCCGTCTTCACCGCGACGCAGACGGCGGCGGTGTTCGGCACCGCCATCGTCACCATGCTGCCGGCCACCCAATTCTCCGGCATGCTGCAGCCGGTCTCCACGCTGGAAGGCGGGGCGTGGCTGTTCGGCACGCTGTTCCCCACCACCCATTTCCTGAAGATCTCCGTCGGCGCCTTCACCAAGGGCCTCGCCCTGCCGGAGCTTCTCCCCTTCATCCTGGCGACCGCCGCCTTCGTGCCTGTCTTCCTGGCGCTGGGCGTCGCCTTCCTGCCGAAACAGGAGCGCTGAGCCATGATGCGCTTCCTCCGCAACAGCCTGACATTGGCGCGCAAGGAGTGGATCAGCCTTCTGCGCGACGTCTTCATGCTGGGCTTCGTCGTCTATTCCTTCACCTTCTCCGTCTACAGCGAGGCGACCGGCATCTCGCATGACCTGCGCAACGCCGCCATCGCCATCGTGGACGAGGACCGCTCCACCCTGTCGCAGCGTCTGGTCTCCAGCTTTCACCAGCCGGAGTTCCAGACCCCGGTGATGATCGGCCATGCCGAGGTCGATCCGGCGATGGATTCCGCCCGCTACACCTTCGTGCTCGACATTCCGCCCGATTTTCAGGCCGACGTGCTGGCCGGCCGCAGCCCGCCGATCCAGCTGCTGATCGACGCCACCGCCATGATGCAGGCCGGCATCGGCGCCGGCACCATCCAGGGCATCGTCGATGACGAGGTCGGCCGCTTCGTCCGCCGCGAGGCCGAGGGCACCGCCGCCCCGGTCAGCCTTCAGATCCGCGTCGCCTACAACGAGGCGCTCGATACGAAGTGGTTCACCGGCACCATGGCGGTGGTCAGCAACGTCACCATGCTGGCGGTTCTGCTGGCCGGCGCCGCCCTGATCCGCGAGCGCGAGCACGGCACGCTCGAACATCTGCTGGTGATGCCGGTCCGCCCGGCCGAGATCATGACCGCCAAGGTGCTGGCGAATGGTGCGGTGATCCTGGGCCTGACGCTGGTGGCGCTCTATGTGGTGCTGCGCGGCCTGCTGTCGGTGCCGCTGGCCGGCTCGGTCCCGCTGTTTTTGGCCGGGACGGCGCTCTATCTGTTCTTCGCGACGGCGCTCGGCATCTTTCTCGGCACCGTGGCGCGATCGATGCCGCAGCTGGGCTTGCTGTTCATCCTGATCGTGCTGCCGATGGACATGCTGTCCGGCGGCTTCACCCCGCTGGAAAGCGAACCGGAATGGCTGCAAACGGCGATGCAGCTGTCACCCTCGACCCATTTCGTCGCCTTCGCCCAGGCGATCCTGTTCCGCGGAGCGGGCTTCGACGTGGTGTGGCCCAGGTTCGCGGCGACGGCCGGCATCGGCGCGCTGTTCTTCGCGTGGAGTCTAGCGCGGTTCAGAAGGCATCTGGCGAGTTTCAGGTAAGGGGTCGTTAGACCCCCACCTAACCTCCCCCGCTGGGCGGGGGAGGGACTGCCGCCCCTCTCCCGCATCAGCACTTGTCCCCTCCCCCGCCCAGCGGGGGAGGGTTAGGGAGGGGGCATTCGCCAGCCAAAGCCCGAACACCCCCACCCCAAACCTCAGTGCGCCGACCCGCCGCCCTCGAACGACGGCGCGCTCAGCCCCGACGCCACCAGCTGCTCGATCAGTGCGCCCTTCAGCCGCTCCAGCCCTTCCTGGCTGTAGGACTCGGCGCGGGCCACCAGCACGTCCTGGGTGTTGGACGCGCGCAGCAGCCACCAGCCGTCGTCGGTCGTCACGCGGACGCCGTCGATGTCGTTGACCTTGGCGCCCGACGCCTTGACGCGGCCCTTGACCTCCTCGACCACGGCGAACTTGCGTTCCTCGTCGATCTGGAAGCGGGTCTCCGGCGTGTTGACCATGTCCGGCAGGCCGTCGCGCAGGTCCGCCAGCGTGGTGTTCAGCTTGCTGACCAGCCCGACCAGCCGCACGCCGCAATAGAGCGCGTCGTCGAAGCCGTACCACTTGTCGGCGAAGAAGATGTGGCCCGACATCTCGCCGGCCAGCGGCGAGCCCGTCTCCGCCATCTTGGCCTTCAAGAGCGAGTGGCCGGTCTTCCACATCAGCGGATTGCCGCCATGCTTGGCGATCTCGTCGAACAGGGCCTGGCTGGCCTTGACGTCGGCGATGATGGTGGCACCCGGATGGCTCTTCAGCACGTCGGCGGCATAGAGCGCGACCAGCTGGTCGCCCCACACCACACGGCCCTTGTGGTCGATGGCGCCGATGCGGTCGCCGTCGCCGTCGAAGCCGATGCCGATGTCGCAGCCATGCTCCGCCACCGCCTTCTTCAGGTCGACCAGATTGGCCTCGACCGTCGGGTCCGGGTGGTGGTTGGGGAAGTTGCCGTCGATCTTGTCGAACAGCAGGACATGCTTGCCCGGCAGCTTGGCGGTCAGGCGGCGCAGGATCTCGCCCGACGCGCCGTTGCCGGCATCCCAGGCGATCTTCAGGTCGCGGGTGCCGTCATAATCCTTCAGCAGGCGGGCGACATACTCGTCCTGGACGTCGATCTTCTCCGACGAGCCCTGGCCCTGCTCCCAGTCGGCCTTGGCCGCCATGGTGCCGAGGTCGAGGATCTGCTGGCCATAGACCGGACCCTTGCCCAGCATCATCTTGATGCCGTTGTAGTCCGGCGGGTTGTGCGAGCCGGTGATCATGATGCCGGCCGCCGCGTCGCGGTCGCGGGTGGCGAAATACAGCATCGGCGTGGGGCCGAGCCCGATGCGCAGGACGTGCAGGCCGGTGGAAACCAGCCCGTCGACCAGCGCCTCCTCCAAATCCGGCGAGGACAGACGGCCGTCGTAGCCGACGCAGACCGTCTTGCCGCCCTTGCGCACCACCACGGTGCCGAAGGAGCGGCCGACCGCGCGGGCGTCGGCGGGAGTCAGCGTCTTGCCGACGATGCCGCGGATGTCGTACTCGCGCAGCACCGTGGGGTGGAAGGTATGGGCTTCGCTCATCGTCTCGTTAGTCCTCTGTTGGACGCCGTCTTTGGACCTTAACCGCGGTCCATTCCACCCGCCGGCGACGGCCGGCCGATGGAGCTGTAGGTGAAGCCGGCCTTCGCCATGTCCTCGGGGTTGTAGATGTTGCGCAGGTCGATCATCACCGGCCGCTTCAGCATCGACTTGACCCGACGCAGGTCGAGCGCGCGGAATTCGTTCCACTCCGTGAGAATAGCGACGCAATCGGCGCCCTCCAAGGTGCCGTATGCGTTCTTCGCCCATTCCACGCCGGGAAGCAGCTTTTCGGCCTCGTGCATCGCCGCCGGGTCGAAGGCGCGCACATGGGCGCCCGCCGCCTGCAAAGCCGGGATGATGTCCAGCGACGGGCTGTCGCGCATGTCGTCGGTGTTCGGCTTGAAGGCGACGCCCAGCACGGCGACGGTCTTGCCGTCCACCGACCCGCCGCAGGCGGCGATGATGCGCTCGGCCATCTGCTTCTTGCGCTTGTCGTTGATGTCGACGACCGTCTCGATGATGCGCAGCGGGCTGCCGACCTGCTGGGCGGTGCGGACCAGCGCCAGCGTGTCCTTGGGGAAGCAGGACCCGCCGTAGCCCGGACCGGGGTGCAGGAACTTCTTGCCGATGCGGCCGTCCAGCCCGATGCCGCGCGCCACGTCATGGACGTTGGCGCCCACCTTCTCGCAGAGATCGGCGATCTCGTTGATGAAGGTGATCTTGGCGGCCAGGAAGGTGTTGGCGGCGTATTTCGTCAGCTCCGCCGTCTCCAGCGAGGTCACCACGATCGGCGTCTCGATCAGGTAGAGCGGCCGGTAAAGCCGGCGCATCACGTCGCCCGCGCGCTCCGACGTGGCGCCGATGACGACGCGGTCGGGCCGCATGAAGTCGCCGATGGCGGAGCCTTCGCGCAGGAATTCGGGGTTGGAGGCGATGTCGAACTCGGCCTCGGGGCGGACGCGGCGGATGATCGCCTCGACCTCGCGGCCCGTCCCGACCGGCACGGTCGACTTGGTCACCACCACCGTGTAGTGGTCGAGATGCTGGGCGATCTCCTCGGCGGCGCCGAAGACATAGGACAGATCGGCATGGCCGTCGCCGCGGCGCGACGGGGTGCCGACCGCGATGAACACGGCGTCGACGCCCTGCATCGCCTCCTTCAGATCCATGGTGAAGGACAGGCGGCCGGCGGCGACGTTGCGGGCGACGAGGTCGTCCAGGCCGGGCTCGTAGATCGGAATCTCGCCGTTCTTCAGCCGCTCGATCTTGCCGGCGTCCTTGTCGACGCAAGTGACGTGCACGCCGAACTCCGAAAAGCAAGCGCCGGAGACCAGGCCGACATAGCCCGTGCCGATCATCGCAATGCGCATCGCGTCCCCCTCATGTCCTTGAAAATAAGGAAACCTGTATATCTCTGGGATGCCCTGACAGGGCGTTCCTCATGGCCGGCCATTCGATGCGGCCGGCTCTTATCATTGCTCAGCATTCGGGGACGCAGCCCAAACGCACGCGCCCGCCGCCGTCCGGATCAGGGGACGGGGGCGGGCACGGCGTCATGCATACGGCCCGTCGCTCAGCAATATTTGCGCAGCATCTCGCGCACCTTGCCGGCCATGTCCGGCCGGTTCAGCGCGTGGGCCAGCGTCGCTTCGATGAAGCCGACCTTGTCGCCGCAGTCGTAGCGGGTGCCTTCGAAGCGCAGGCCGTGGAACGGCTGGGTGCCGATCAGGTTGGCCATGGCGTCGGTCAGCTGGATTTCGTTGCCGGCGCCGCGCTGCTGCTTTTCCAGATGATCGAAGATTTCCGGCTGCAGGATGTAGCGGCCGATGATCGACAGGGTCGACGGCGCGTCTTCCGGCTTCGGCTTTTCGACGAGACCACGGACGGTGGCCAGACGGCCGTCGTCCTTCTCGACGTCCAGGATACCGTAGCTGCTGGTCTTTTCGCGCGGCACGTCGACGACGGCGACGATGTTGCCGCCGACTTCCTCGTACGCCTCGACCATCTGCTTCAGGCAGGGGGTCTTGCCCTGGACGAAGTCGTCGGGCAGCACGATGGCGAACGGGTCGTTGCCGATCAGGGCGCGGGCGCACCACACGGCGTGGCCGAGGCCGAGCGGAACCTGCTGGCGGGTGTAGAAGCAGCGGCCGGGAGCGATCTCGCTGTGGCGGACCTCTTCCAGCGCGTCCAGCTTGCCGCGCTCTTCAAGCGTGCGGTTCAGTTCGGTGTCGGCGTCGAAATGGTCTTCGATGGCGCGCTTGGAACGGCCGGTGACGAAAACGAAATCCTCGATGCCGGCGGCGCGCGCCTCTTCGACGGCATGCTGCAGCAGGGGGCGGTCGACCAGGGGCAGCATCTCTTTCGGGATGGCCTTGGTGGCCGGCAGGAAGCGCGTGCCGAGACCGGCGACCGGGAACACCACCTTGCGCACGGGTTTCCGCATTGGACGTCTCTTGTGGTTGAGGCGAAATCAAATCCATGGTCCCACGGGACCGCCCAACCGCAAGCGAAGCCTGCGGAAGCACGGGCCGTGGTCCCCGGCTTTCTGCCACGCCTTCCGCGACTGCGCAACAAACCTTCCGAGACCGGGCAAAAGGCTAGTCCCGGCGGCCGAAATCAAAAGAAAACCGGCCGAATGTCCTCGTACAAGCCGATCTTTATCCGCAAGGTCCGAAGCCGGCCCGGACCTTTCTCATAGGCAGTAACGCTTGGAAAAGCGCCGCAAACCACGGGCGCGACACCGTGCCGCTGGCTGTCCGCCGTCATGCTTTGGCTGGCGAACTTTCCGTATGACGCTCGATTGCGGATCTTGCGCGAATACTTGCGCAAGCGGCCCGCAGGCGGCCATGGTGCCGGCCATGATCTCCGACTCGCGTACCTCCATCTTGCCGCCCCCACCCTCGCTGACCGTGCCCTCGCTGACCGCGGACCAGTTGCATGCCCGCGTCCTGCATCGGGACACGGAGTGCTTCGTCATCGACAAGCCGGCCGGTCTGGCCGTCCATACGGCGGGCCGCATCACCGACCATCTGGAGCTGTACCTGCCCCATCTCGCCGAGGCGGACGGTGACGGCCTGATCGGCGATGGCCGGATCGGCGAGCCGCCGAAGCTCGCCCACCGGCTGGATCGCGACACCGCCGGCTGCCTGATCCTGGGCCGCACCCCCTGGGCGCTGAAGCGCTTCGGCCAAATGTTCGCCGCCGGCCATGTCGAGAAGACCTATTGGGCGGTGGCCGAGGGGATCCCGGACGCGGACTCCGGCGTCATCGACCTGCCCCTGCTGAAGAAGATCGAGCCCAAATCCTCGTTGGGAGCCTCCCGCTCCTCCTGGACCATCCTGCCCGATCCGGCCGGCCAGCCGGCGGTCACCGAATACCGGGTCCTCGGCACCAGCGCAGACGGCCGCTCCTGGCTCGAGCTTCGCCCGCGCACCGGTCGCACCCACCAGATCCGCGTCCATTGCGCCGCCATCGGCTGCCCGCTGGTGGGCGAGCCCTTCTACGGACCCGAGCGCCGGCCGCCCGGCAACCTTCACCTGCTGGCCCGCTCCGTCGCCTTCCGCATGGCCTTCGAACACGCCCCCGTCAGCGCCGTCGCCCCGGCACCGAAGCATATGCGGGACGCCCTGTCGGCCTGCGGCTGGCAAGGGGAGTAAGGACGGTTTCCGCGCAAAGGGGGGACTGACCTCCCGCCTGCCGCATCCCATTGTTAAGGGGGAAGGCCCCACAACCGACGGAGCGCACAGGATGGGACAGGCGGTCACCGACAACCGCGCCATGAACCGGTTCGAACTGGCGGTCGGCAACCAGACGGTTTTCGCCGACTACCGCCGCAACGGACAGACCCTGGTGATTTCCTATGTCGAGGCCCCGCCCTCGCTGCGCGGCACCGGCGCCGCCGGCCGCCTGATGGCAGGCGTGGTCGAGACCGCCCGCACCGAGGGGCTGAAGATCGTCCCGCTCTGCAGCTACGCCGCGCTGTGGATCAGACGCAACCGGCACGACGATTTGCTGGCGTGAGGGAGTACATCTGCCGATGGCTCTGCCGGCGAAACACATCGTACGCTCACCTCCACGGTAGGCGGCAGTGCAACCGCGTTAGGCAGAGGCGTCCGGAGAAGGCAGGCACATGACACTGGTGAGGCAGCTCTTGCCGGAAGATGCGGAGGAGTTTCGTTCGCTCCGTCTTGAAGCCCTTCAGCGGCATCCCGAGGCGTTTGGATCGAGTCATGCCGAGGAATGCGCCCGCCCTCTCTCCAGCTTTGCGGATTGGATCACGGGCGGATACATCGTCGGCGGGTTCGTCGACGGAAAGCTTAATGCGACGGCCGGACTGTTGACCTCCGACAAGGCCAAGTCACGACACAAAGGGATACTTTGGGGTGTCTATGTCCGCGAGAACAGGCGGGGCAGCGGCTTGGCCCACACAGTCATGACCACCCTGCTCGCCCATGCCGAGGACCATGTCGAACAGATTCATCTCTCCGTCACCGCGACCAACAAGCGTGCCATTGGCTTTTACGAACGCCTGGGCTTCAAGGCATTCGGAACGGAGCCGCGGGCGCTGAAAGTGGACGGGGTTTATATCGACGAACTTCTGATGGCAAAAATCCTTCGTTGCTAGGCCCAATCACGTCCTCACCCCAAGTCGAGACTCGTGACCTCGAACAGCCGGGCACAGTCGAGTTCAGGATGGCTTGCGGGAATGCAGGTCGGTAAAGGGTTGCGATGACGACCTCCCGTGATCCCCGTTACGCCGGCTACCGCTTCCTGCCGAGGTGGGCGCTGTTCGCGTAATCAGCAGACCGCGGCTGTCCGCAGTGCCTTCACTCTGCCCGGTCGTCAACAAATTGACGGTGCCCACAGGCAGATCGAGATCGTCCCGACTCATCCCGCAAATCCAGTAGCCGTCCGTCCCCTGGCCTTCGCTGCGTTCGAACCCTATGACCAGACTTCCCTCCCCCTCACATGTCTTCCAGTCCGAAGAAGGACCTGTATCGGGATTTCGCCTCTTCCGGGGAGATCGTGCCGGATGCCCAGCGTGATCCTATCTCGTCGAGGAACAGCGCAAGTTTCTGGTCGAAACCGCTTTCCTTCTTCTCGTCGAAAACCTGAAAGAACCTGGCGGCGCCCAATGAGATTCTCCCGCGGTCCATGACCAGGCGGGTCACAGGCAGGTTCCATTCCCGCCGCTTCGCCTCTTCAACCGCACATACCCAGCTGAGCTGATCGAAGAACCACACCATCTGTCTGCGTTCGTACCAGTAGAGCATGTATCGCTTGACGAGGTCGACGAGTGCCGCCGTCCGTTGCGTCGGGTAAAGACCGACCAGTCCGCCTCCTACGCCATTGTACATGGCGTCAAGACGCTCCGGGCTGTAGAGCAGGGCAAGCGGCGCCTCTTCAGAGAACTGATCCGTGAAAAGAACGGGGTCATCGACGAAAACGCCATCGACGTCAGCAATCAGGAGTGGAATTTTATACCGCTGGATCACACGGTCGGCAACCATGAAGCGTGAACAGGTGAAATACGTAATCTTGTCCTCTCGCGGGAGTTCCTGGAAGTCCGGTTGGCGGCTGTAGCCGATGTGGGTCTTGCGCATCAGCGCCCGCAGTCCGGATACCAGGGCGTCGCACGCCTCGTCGGCATCGACGACGTGGAAGTGGACGATGCGTTTATCGTGGGAGAAGAGATCGACCGAAAGCGCCATAAGCAACCCGAAGCGCTTGAAATACCCCGCATCGCAGGCGCTGAGCACAACACACCGGTAATCCGCAGCGTCCGGCAGTTCCTGATCCGGGAAGTCGATACTCGCATCGAAGCGGCGCACCAACTCTTCCGGAACCGACGCAATACGTTGGCTGAATTCGTCGCCGAAGGACGCGTGAACCAGGAAGCGAACCTCCTTGGCAGCAAACTTCATACAGTTCAAACTGTTCTTCATGTCTCCAATGCGCATGAAGTAGCCGCCGAAAAGAAAGATGAACCAGCACATATGCAGGCGGGCATATTGCTGCGACCGCCCGATCGTGGCGTTGAAGAAGGCGAAGGCGGCCTCCCGGTCGTCCCGTGCCATGTGATGGTCGCAGGCATGCTGGAGCATGTAGTAAGGCCATTTCCAGAACAGGCCCTGCTCCTCGCAAGCCTTGATGAAGGAAACGAGCGCGTCGGCGAAGGCGTCGGCTTGGCGGGCTTTCGCAAGGGCCATCAGCCCCCGTTGCCAGGACGGCAGATGCGCAGGATGCTGTTTGGCGACCTCAAGAAAATGACTTGCCGCCTTTTCGGGATCATTGATGTCTTCGAACAAAGCCGCCAGGTTGAAAATCGCCTCCGCGCATCCCGGGTGCTGGGCGATGTGCTGAAAGAACGCTGAAATCGCCTCGTCGTATTTTTTGTTGTCGAAGTGGTTGTTTCCGGCAGCCAGATGACCGTCGGGGCATTGGCAGCGAATATTCGGCTCTGCGGAAGACATCGGCTGACCCCTGACTGCGCGATGGTGACGGGCACCGTCTTTTCTGACCCACGAAAATTGCACAGAGAACAGGATTCGGCAAAGCCGACGAACCTCCACCCGCGCTCCACCATCTAAACAGCGCAATTCCTAACAACTTTCCATCAGGACGCAGTTTCGGGAAACCCACTGCACCGCCCGATTTTTCACCCACCCTTTTCCCATCCCCCCGCATCCGTGATAGGAATGTCATCCTGCCGCCACCAGGAAGGGACCGCCATGCCCCGCCGGATGCCGCCCACCCGATCTGCGTTCGACACCAACGGCTTCACGCCCGATGGAACAGTGGAACAGCACCCGGAATCCTGTTTCACGGTGTTTCAAACGTCCCATCCGGCGCGGCCCGCCGGCCACCCCGCTGCCGGATGAAACAATGGAACAGCACCCGCAACCCTGTTTCACGCTGTTCCAAACCTCCAGCCCGGCGCCCCGCCGCCAAGGACCGCGCGCCGTTGCTTTCGCGGCGGGAGTGCGGTTAAGTCCCCGCCGGTTTCCGCTGATCCGCGTCGAGTTCATGCCCGTCGAGTCCCTGGACGCCACCGCGTCGCGCCCCGCCCCACCGTCTCCCGCCCCGCCCCCAGCCGGCAGCGGGGTCGACGCCGCGTTGCGGGGTCTGGCCGGGGCCGCCGCCCTGGTGCTGGGGCCGCTGGCCGCGCTCGCCCCGCGCGGGCTGCCGGTCTGGGCCATCCTGGTCCTCGTGCTGTCGCTGACCGGGCTGGCCCGTCGTGGAAGCTTCGGACGCATCCTGCGGCTGACCCCGCCGGTCGCCGCGGTGGCGGCCTTCCTGCTGCTGGCCCTGGTCTCCAGCCTGTGGAGCCCTTCGGACCGCGCGCTGGAGACGGTGCTGGAGATCGGCTACATCGCGCTCGGCGCGCTGGCCGGCGGCGCCTGGATCGCCGGGCTGCCGGCGGCCGAGGCGCGGCGGCTGGGCGGGCTGTTCCTGGCCGGCGGGCTGGCCGGCGGGCTGCTGTTCGCGGTGGAGGCGGCGCTCGACTTCCCGCTGAACCGCTGGTGGAACAGCGTGCCCGACGACCAGCTGCCCAACCTGCTGAACGGCAATGTGCCGAAACGGACCGCGGCGCTGCTCTGCCTGCTGGTCTGGCCGGCCGCCCTGGCGGTGGACCGCTTCGGACGCCGGATGCCGGCCCTGCTGGTGCCGGTCGGCTATGCACTGGCCTGCCTGCCGCTGACCAGCCGTTCGGCCATGCTGGGCATCGCCGCCGGGCTGGTCACTCTGGCCGCCGCCCGTGCATCCGCCGTCTGGACCCGCCGGCTGTTCGCCACCGCGGTGACCGCCGCCTTCCTGCTGGTGCTGCCCGCCGCCCTGCTGTTCTCCGGCCCGCTCGACCTCGACCATTCCGGCCTGCTCTTCCGCTCGGCCCAGCACCGGGTGGAGATCTGGGGCCATGCGGCGGACCGCGCGTTGCGCACACCGGTGTTCGGCCAGGGAATCGACGCCTCGCGCTCCCTGCCGCCGGACGGGGCGGTGTCGGACTTTTCGCCGATCGGCGACAGCCTGCTGCCGCTGCATCCCCACAACGCCTTCCTGCAGGTCTGGCTGGAGACCGGAGCGGTCGGAGCGGCGCTGGCCCTGGCCGTCATGCTGATGCTGCTGGCCGCCACCGCCCGGCTGGAGCGCCACGACCAGCCCTTCGCGCTCGCCCTGTTCGCCACGGCGATGGCGATGGGCAGCACCGCCTACGGCATCTGGCAGCCCTGGTGGATGGCAGGCTTCCTTTCCGCCGCGCTGATGCTGCGGCTGGCAACCCGTATCGGGGCCCGTATCGGGGACAAGACACAATGAGCAAGCGCCCGCTCCGCATCCTGGTCATCAAGCTGGGCGCCTTCGGCGACTTCTTCCTGGCCCAGACGACCTTCGCCGCCATCCGCCGCCACCATGCCGGCGACCGGGTGACGCTGCTGACCCTGCCCTCCCTCGCCCCGCTCGCCCGCATGAGCGGCCTGTTCGACGAGGTGCTGGAGGACCCGCGCGAGCGGTCGCTGTCGGCCTATCTGACGATCCGCCGCACTCTGCGCGCCCATCGCTTCGACCGCGTCTACGACCTCCAGGCGCAGACGCGCACCGACCTGTACCACCGGCTGCTGTTCCCCGGCCCCTGGCCGGAATGGTCGGGCACCGCCCGTGGCGCCTCCCATCCCGACCGCTACGAGGGCCGGCGCAAGGTGCCGGTGCGCGAGCGCTATGTGCGTCAGCTCGCCCCCTTCGGCATCGTGCCGGACGAGACGCCGGACCTGTCCTGGCTCGACGCCGACATTTCCAAGTTCGGTCTGCCGGAGCGGTTCGCGTTGCTGGTCCCCGGCTCCTCCCCCGGACGGCCGGACAAGCGTTGGCCGGTCCGCCGCTATGCCGAGGTGGCGGCGGCGCTGGCCGGGCGCGGCATCATTCCGGTGGTGATCGGCACGGGCATCGAGAGCGACCTCGCCCGCTCCATCGCAGAGTATTGCCCCCAGGCTGTCGATCTCACCGACCGCACCAGCGTGCCGGAACTGGGCGGGCTGGCACGCCGGGCCTGGGGGGCGGTCGGCAACGACACCGGCCCGACCCACCTGATCGCCGCGGTCGGCTGCCCCACCGTGGTGGTGTTCTCCGACGCCTCCGACCCGATCCACAGCACCGGCCCGCGCGTGCTGATCCACCACCGCCCCGACTTCGCCGACATCGACAGCGCCGGCGTGGTCGAGGCGCTGGACCACGCGCGGGAGATGGGAGGCTCCTAACGGCAGAAGGGAAATGGCGCCACCTTGGGCATGTAGATCGGGATCCACTCGCAATGGGTGACCGGATTCGGCAGCTTCCGGGTCTCGATGTTCGGCCAGGCATGGGCGGCAAGCACCACCAGCGCCACGCCGCCCAGGATCCAGCGCCGCGGCTTGTTTCGGTCCAGCAGCCCCGGCATCCGCGCCAGCACCCAGGCGGCGGACAGGATCGCCAGCGGGTCGGTGTAGGCGGCATAGGCGCGCTGGAAACCGCGCAGCGAGAACAGCGCCTCCAGCCCCCAGGCGACCAGCAGCAGGAACAGCGCCTGCACCGCGGCCAGCTTTTCCCCCCGCCGCCACAGCACCACCGCCCCGGCCAGGGCGAACCACTCCACGATGATGGTCTGCGGGATGTTGTCGGGGTGGAGGATGATGGTGCGGATCGCCAGCGTGCGGCCGATGCCGGCCAGCAGCAGGCCAAGCGTCCCCTGCCCCACCACGTTGCCCTGCCCCTGCAACTCCGCCCCGTGCCGCCAGGAGGAGAAGACGAACATGTGCTCGACGAAGTTGGCCACGGCGATGGCGTTCTGCTCGTTCCAGCGGATGTCGAGCGCCAGCAGCCCGACCGCCAGCCCCAGCAGAACCGCCGCCGCCCCGGCCACCGCGCGGGCCGCCGGCACCCGGTGGACCACCGCATGGACCAGGATGCCAACCAGAACCCAGCCGGCGACGATGCTCTGGTATCCGCCGCCCGACAGCCCGCCGCCAGGCCAACTTCCGACGGGGGTGTAGGGATAGACCGCCCGCCCCCAGCCGGCCAGCCCGGCCTGGATCAGCCCGAAGGCCGGCACCACCGCCGCGGCCGCCAGCAACCCGACCACAGCCGCCACGCCCCAGGCCGCTCCCGGAGCGGTCTCCGGCTCCGCCCTGCGCCCGAACAGGATCGCCGCCACCGGCAGCCCCATCGCCAGGAATACCGCCTGCACCTTGGTCACCATGGCCAGCCCGACCAGCAGCCCACCCAGCGCCAACTGCAGCAGCGACGCGCCGCCGCAGCCACGCCCGTCCGCCGGCCGCACAGCCCGCAGGACCAGCAGCAGACCCAGCACGACGAAGCCGGCCGACAGCAGGTCGGTGCGCATCTGCCGCCCCTGCGCCGTCAGCCCGACGCCGAAGGCCAGCAACACCCCGGCCAGCAGCGCCACCCGCCGGTCGCCCAGCAGCCCGCGCAGCAGCGTGGCGTAGCTGACGGCGAAGGCGGCGGTCAGCAGGATCGACAGCGCCCGCCCGGCCTGGATCAGCGACTGCCATACCGCCTCCGTCGCCACCACGTCGCTGCCCGTCGGCAGGGCCGACAGGCTGGCGACCGGCAGCAGCCCGACCGTATGCAACAGCCGGTACCAGACGTCGATCACCAGGAAATAGCCGTAGCCGGGATGGTCGAAATACTCCTGCGGCAACCCGTCGCCGAACAGCAGCCCGTGATAGGCCAGCACGAGATCCTGATCCGAATGCACCCAGTAGGGCAGCCGGAACCCGACCAGCAACACCGACAGCACCATCGCTGCGGCCAGCCCCAGGCACAGCAGCCACCAGGGCGCCGCCACGACACGGTCGAGCAGGGAGGGACGGGCGACGGAGGGTGCAGGCGTCATGATGGGCTGCGCTCACGGTTCAGGTCGGCGGGCGCCTTGTGGCACGGAAATGAGCGATTGGGAACCAGTCCGATCCTGCGGTGTTGCCCTCATGAAACGGTGGAGTCGGGAGTCTCCGCCTCTTTCGTGGTGCCTCGCACGAGTGGCTTTGCAACGTTGACGGGTCGCTGCCACAAAATACGGTATGGCAGACCCGCCGGGCAGACAAATGCCGGACAGACACATGCCGGACAAACACATGGGGGACTCGATGGCCGATACCGACGACATCCTGGAGCGTATCCGACGCCGCGCCCACGAGTTGTGGGAGAGCGAGGGCCGTCCGCACGGCCGCGATTCCGACCATTGGACCCAGGCGGAAGCGGAAATCCGCGGCGCCGGCGCGCTGGAGCCGACCGAAAAGGCAGCCGGATCGCGCAAGAAGACCGCCACCTCCAAGGCCGCCGGCAAGAGCACCCGCGCCGCCGCTGAATCCCTGTCCGAAGTCGCGAGCACCCCGGCGGAGGGCGCCAAATCCGCCCCCGCCAAGCCCGCGAAGACTAAGCCGGCCACGGCCACGGCCAAGCCGAAGGCCGAGGCTGCCCCCAAGCCGGCAGCCGGAAAGACCACCGCCAAGGCGACGCCCGCCAAGACCCCGCGCGGTCCGAAGAAGGACAGCGGCAAGAGCGCCTCGGCCGGCTGAACCCGGCCTCACCGTCGGAACCCTTCGGCTCCGGAGCCGGTTGTCAGGGACATCCTGTAAACTTCTCCGGAGGACTTCCCATGGCCGGCTCGCCGTCGATGGACGACTGCATCCGCAACTGCACCGACTGCCACACGATCTGCCTGGAAACCGTCGCGCACTGCCTGACCAAAGGCGGTGCGCATGCGGAGGCCGGGCATATCCGCCTGCTGCTGGACTGCGTCGACATCTGCCGCACCAGCGCGGATTTCATGATTCGCGGCTCCCGCTTCCACCATCTCACCTGCGGCGCCTGTGCCGAGATCTGTGCGGCCTGTGCCGACGATTGCGACCGCATGGCCGACGATTCCATGATGAAGCGTTGCGCCGAGATGTGCCGCCGCTGCGCCGAAAGCTGCCGCTCGATGTCGCGCATGGCCGCCTGATCGGGGCGTCCGCCTACTCCATCACCGCCGCGTCCTCCGGCGCCGGGGCCCCCGCCTTAGGCCGCCGGAGCAGCAGCAGCATCGGGATCACCAGCAGCGCGACGTACATCATCAGCTTGAAGTCGTCGATGTAGGCGATCATCGCCGCTTGCTGCGTGACCTGGGCATTCAGCATCGCCAGCGCCTCCGGCGACGCGGTGACCTGCTCCGTCATCGCCTGGGAAAACGGCGTCAGATGTGCGGCCAGGCTGGCATGGTTGACCTGGGTGTTCTGCGACAGCAGCGTCATCACCACCGAGATGCCGACGCTGCTCCCAAGGTTGCGGACCAGGCTGAACAGGCTGGCGGCATCGGTGCGCAGCCGCGGCTCCAGCGTGGCGAAGGCGATGGTGCTGAGCGGCACGAACACCAGCCCCAACCCCAGCCCCTGCACCACGCCGCTGATGATGATCGGCTCGCGGTCCATCACGATGGTGAAGCCGGTCATGTACCACAGCGACCAGCTGGTCAGCAGCACGCCCGCCAGGATCAGCAGCCGCGCGTCCACCTTGCGCACCAGCCGTCCCACCATCAACATCGAGATCATCGTGCCGACGCCGCGCGGCGCCAGCACCAGCCCGGTGGTGACCGTCGGGTAGCCCAGCAGGTTCTGCAACATCGGCGGCAGCAGCGCCATCGTCGCCAGCAGGATCACGCCGATCACGAAGATCAGGATCAGGCCGGTGACGAAGTTGCGGTCGCGCAGCAGCGCCGGGTCGATGAAGGGCTCGGTCTTCGTGTTGCCGTGGGCGGTGGCGATGTGGACGGTGAAGATCCAGAAGGCGCAGGCGGCCAGCGCCGTCTCGATCCAGATCTCGGTCGCGCCGAACCAGTCCAACTGCTCGCCGCGGTCCAGCAGCATCTGGAAGGCGCCGACCGCCAGCCCCAGCATGGCGAAGCCGAAGAAATCGAAGCCGCGCTGCCGGCCCTTGGTCTCGTGCAGGAAGATCAGCATGCCGAAGAAAGCCAGCAGCCCGACCGGCAGGTTGATGTAGAAGACCCAGCGCCAGCTGAAGCTGTCGGTCAGCCAGCCGCCCAGCGTCGGCCCGGCGATGGGACCGACCATGATGCCGGCGCCCCACAGCGCCATCGCCTGCCCGTGCCGCTCCTTCGGGTTGATGTCCAGCAGCACCGATTGGGACAGCGGCACCAGCGCCGCGCCGAAGATGCCCTGCACCAGCCGGAAGGCCACCATTTGCGTCAGGCTGCCGGCCAGCCCGCACAGCACCGAGGCCGCGGTGAAGCCTGCCACCGCGATCAGGAACAGCCGCTTGCGCCCGAACCGGTCGGCCATCCAGCCGGTGGCCGGCGTGGCGATGGCCGCGGCCACGATGTAGGAGGTCAGCACCCAGGTGATGGTGTCCTGCGCCGCCCCCAGGCTGCCCTGCATGCTGGGCAGGGCGACGTTGGCGATGGTGGTGTCCAGCACCTGCATGATGGTGGCGAGCATGATCGACACGGTGATCATGCCGCGATGCTTCACCTCATGCGGGGCGGCAGGGGATTGGCTGGCGGCCATGGGGTGCCTGCGGATGATTGTCGGTTGGAGGAGGCGAAGGCCCTACCGGATCGCCGCGACCGCGCTGCCGATCACGCCCGGCAGCGGCCGGCTGTAATGGGTGTCGACCTCCACATCGGCGCTCAGGCCGGTGCGCAGCGGCACGTCGGCGGCATCCGTCCCGTCGATGCGCAGACGGACCGGCACGCGCTGCACCACCTTCACCCAGTTGCCGGTGGCGTTCTGGGCGGGCAGGACCGAGAACTCAGATCCGGTGCCGGCGCCTATGCTCTCGACATGGGCGCTCAAGGTGCGGCCGGAATAGGCGTCCAGCACCACGGTCGCGGTCTGGCCGACGGCCATGTGGGTCAGGTCGGTTTCCTTGAAATTGGCCTCGACCCAACTCGACCCGCTCATGACCAGACTGACCGCCGAGAGCCCGACGGAGGCGTATTGCCCGACGAGCAGACGGTCGGTCTGGCTGACCACGCCATCGGCCGGCGCCGTCACCACCGTGTGGTCCAGGTCGCGCTGTGCGGTCGCCTTCTTCGCCAGCGCCTCCAGCACCATCGGATGGCGGTCGGTGGGGATGTCGGGATCGCCGCCCAGCGCGGCGCGGGCGCTGACCACCGCCTGCTTTTCGGTGTTCAGGTCCTGCTGCGCCGCCATCAGGTCATGGCGCACGGAATCATAGGTCGCGCGCGCGGCAACGCCGGTCTTCAGCAGATCCTGCTGGCGCTGGAACTCGCGCTGCTCGAAGGCAACCTTCTCCTCCGCCGCGGCCTGCTTGGCCTGCGCCTCACCCAGGTCGGCGCGCAACTGCTCCACCTTCAGCCGCGCCGACGCCAGCGCCGCGTCCGCCTGCTGGAGGGCCAGCCGATAAGGCTCGTCATCGATGCGGAACAACAGGTCGCCGCGATGGACCGGCTGGCTCTCACGCACCGCCACCTCGACGATGCGGCCGGAGATGTCCGGGCTGATCGTCACCTTGTCCTGCTGGACATAGGCGTTGTCGGTCGAGACATAGCGCCCGCCGACGACATACTCATAGCCGCCGCCCACCGCCACCAGCAGCGGCAGAGCGGCCATCAGAACCCAGCGGCGCCAGCGCGTCCGGCGGACGGGTTTGGCAGCTGGTTGAGCGGCAGGACGGGTTTCGGTATCGCGGTCGGTCACGGCGGTCATTGCGGTCGGGTCCCGAAGGAAAAAAGGAATGCGTCAGGCTTTGGCGGCGATCTTCTCGGCACTCATCTTCTCGGGCGGCTCGGCCGCCCGGCGGTCGGACAGGTTGGCGCGCATGTGGGCCAGCATCTCGACCAGCTTGGCCTCGGCGTCGGACGGAAGACCGGCCAGCGCCTCCGCATAGATGCCGGTGGCGAGCGCCCGGCCCTGCTCCAGCACCGCATGTGCTTTCGGCGTCAGATGCGGCAGGCGGGCGCGCCGGTCGGTCGGATCGGCGCGGCGTTCGATCCAGCCGCCCTCCTCCATGCGGTCGATCTGCCGGCAGAGCGTGATCGGCTCGATCTCCATCAGATCGGCCAGCGCCGCCTGCTTGATTCCTTCGTTCCGCGCCAGCGTGGCGATCACCGACCATTGAGCGCGGGTCAGCCCGAGATGGCGGGCCCGCTGGTCGAAACGGACGCGCATCATGCGCGCCGTATCGGTCAGGACGGCACCCAGGCTCATCGAATGGGAGTTTGCAGAGCGGGTATCGGCGGCGGAGGACATCGGCACATCATAAGCTTGCTTATCGATTTTGGTGAATTAATAAGCCTGCTTATCATCGGCAATCCTCGCGGCGCGCATGGCAGGGCCACGCCGATGTCGCGCCTCTGGCGCGCGCGACAGGAGATTGCTAAGGTGCCCACCCGTTTCGTTCCATTCCTTTCGCCAACTCGCCCGAATCGACCAGCTGAGGACCGATCCATGCCGCACTACCGCTCCCGCACCTCCACCCACGGCCGCAACATGGCGGGCGCGCGCGGCCTGTGGCGGGCGACCGGCATGAAGGACGGCGATTTCGGCAAGCCGATCATCGCCATCGCCAATTCCTTCACCCAGTTCGTACCCGGACACGTCCACCTGAAGGATCTGGGCCAGCTGGTCGCCCGCGAGATCGAGAAGGCCGGCGGCGTGGCGAAGGAGTTCAACACCATCGCGGTGGATGACGGCATCGCCATGGGCCATGGCGGCATGCTGTACAGCCTGCCCTCGCGCGAGTTGATCGCCGACGCGGTGGAGTACATGGCGAACGCGCACTGCGCCGACGCGCTGGTCTGCATCTCCAACTGCGACAAGATCACGCCCGGCATGCTGATGGCCGCGATGCGCCTGAACATCCCGGCGGTCTTCGTCTCCGGCGGCCCGATGGAGGCCGGCAAGGTCAAGTGGCGCGGCAAGGTCAAGTCGGTCGACCTGATCGATGCCATGGTCGCCGCCGCCGACCCGACCGTCTCCGATGAAGAGGCGGCAGAGATGGAGCGCGGCTCCTGCCCGACCTGCGGCTCCTGCTCCGGCATGTTCACCGCCAATTCGATGAACTGCCTGACGGAAGCGCTGGGCCTGTCACTGCCCGGCAACGGCACCATCCTGGCGACCCACGCCGACCGCAAGGAGCTGTTCCTCGCCGCCGGCCGCATGGTGGTCGACCTCTGCCGCCGCTGGTATCAGGAGGAGGACGCGACCGCCCTGCCGCGCGGCATCGCCACCCGGCAAGCGTTCGAGAATGCGATGACGCTCGACATCGCCATGGGCGGTTCGACCAACACCGTCCTGCACATCCTGGCCGCGGCGCAGGAGGGCGGCATCGACTTCACCATGGCGGACATCGACCGGCTGTCGCGCCACGTTCCCAACGTCTGCAAGGTCGCCCCGGCGGTGGCCGACGTCCATATCGAGGACGTGCATCGCGCCGGCGGCATCTTCGGCATCCTGGGCGAACTTGACCGTGCCGGCCTGCTGAACCGCGAAGCCCCCACCGTCCATGCCCCGACGCTGGGTGACGCGCTGGACCGCTGGGACGTGATGCGCACCCAGGACCAGTCCGTCCACACCCTGTACCGCGCCGCCCCCGGCGGCATCCCGACCGTCGTGCCCTTCAGTCAGGAGCGCCGCTGGCCGGAGCTGGACCTCGACCGCGAGAAGGGCGTGATCCGCAAGGCCGAGAACGCCTTCAGCCAGGACGGCGGCCTCGCCGTGCTGTACGGCAACATCGCGGAGAACGGCTGCATCGTGAAGACGGCGGGCGTTGACGCCTCCAACCTCGTCTTCGCCGGGCCGGCCCGCGTGTTCGAGAGCCAGGACGACGCCGTCGCCGGCATCCTGGGCGATGTGGTCAAGGCAGGCGAGGTGGTGATCATCCGCTACGAGGGTCCGCGCGGCGGACCCGGCATGCAGGAAATGCTGTACCCGACCAGCTACCTGAAGTCGAAGGGGTTGGGCAAGGCCTGCGCACTGGTCACCGACGGCCGTTTCTCCGGCGGCACGTCGGGGCTGTCGATCGGCCATGTCTCGCCGGAAGCGGCGCAGGGTGGCGCCATCGGACTGGTGCAGGACGGCGACCGCATCGAGATCGACATCCCCAACCGCATCATCCGCCTCGCCGTCGATGACCAGGAAATGCAGCGCCGCCGCGATGCGATGAACGCCAAGGGTGTGGATGCCTGGAAGCCGGCCAGCCGCGACCGCGTGGTTTCCCCGGCGCTCCGCGCCTATGCCGCCCTGACGACCAGCGCCGACCGCGGCGCCGTGCGCGACGTGTCCCAGGTGGAGAATATCGCCGTCCGCCGCTGAGCCGGTTTGACCCGGCCAGCGTCAACAGCGACCAAGTCAGGCACAGCGGATATTCATCACAAGTAACAATCAAGGCGCCGCGCAAGTCGCGGCGCTTTCTTTTTGCCCCGAATTACATACACCGATATGTTGGCTTCCGCCTGCGCGAAAATCTTAGGGCGATACATCGCTCGGATGTTCGCAAAATTCGAATTGCATGCTCTAATATGCCAACGCGAATTCCGCAAAGGGGGCGGACATGGCGGACACCATGTTGAGCACAGCGACGGACGAAGGCCGTCCTTGGCAGGAGGCATCACGCCTGCCGGGCGACAAGCCGCGCGAGCGCAAGGTGGTAACGGCGATGTTCGTCGACATCGTCCGCTCCTCCGCCATCGTGGCCGGCCGTGATCCGGAAGATGCGGACGACCTGCTCCTCTCCATTCTGGATCGCGTGACGGAGGCGGTGCCGCGTTTTGAAGGCACGGTGACGCAGATGCTGGGCGATGGTTTCCTGGCGACCTTCGGCGCCCCCGGCGCCAAGGAGGACCACGCCCTGCGCGCCTGTCTGGCTGCCCAGGACATCCTCAGCGCCACCCGTGACGAGCATGGAAAGCCGCTTTTCCAGATCCGCATCGGCATCAGTTCCGGCGACGCCGTGACCCATGTGGTGACCAACGGCCTGTGGTCCGACTACCGCGCCATCGGTGAATGCGTGCATATGGCCGCCAAGCTGCAGCAGCGCGCCGCCTCCGACACCGCGCAGCTCAGCCGCGACACGCTGGACCTGATCCCGGTCGGCGTGACGGCGCGCCCGATGGGAAGCCTGCGTTTGTCCGACGAGGTGGAGCCGATGCCGGCCTTCCTGCTCGACGGAGCCCGCGCCGTCCGCCGCACCGCCACCGACCTGCTGTCCGCCACCGACGCCCCCTATGTCGGCCGCGAGCAGGAGGTGGCGACGCTGTTCGCCATCACCGATTCGGTGGAGGCCGGGGCGCCGGCCCAACTCCTGCTGCAGGGAGAGGCGGGAATCGGCAAGTCGCGGCTGGTGGGAGAGTTTCTGCGCGATCCGCGCAGCAGGCGCTGGACCTTGCTGCAATGGCCGCAGATGCCGATCCGTCGGCTGGCCGATCCCGACGACCTCGAGGCAGTGGCGCTGAGCCTGGCGGAGCAGGTGGCCGGCCGCGCCAGCGAGGAGGGCGTCGGCTGGGTGTGCGAGGCCGCGGGCCGCCGGTCCGGTTCGCTGGCCGGCGACGCCGTGCGGGCGCTGTTCGGCCTGCCGGGGCTCGACCCGCTGTGGAGCGGCCTCGATGCGGCGCAGCGCCTGTCGCTGGGCATCGAGGGGCTGGTGGGGGCAACGCTTGAGCTGGCGGCGACGGTCCCATCGGATGATGGCGCCCAGACCGATGGCGAGGGGATCGTGGGACGGCCGTTGCTGGTCCTGGTCGAGGATGCCCATTGGGCGCGGCCGGTGATGGTGCGGCTGCTCGATCGGCTGGCGGAAGCACTGCCGGGGTCCGGGTCACGCCTGCTGCTGCTCGCAACCCGACGACCGCCGCCGCTGGGACCGGAATCACGCGAACAGGGCTGGAACGGCCGGCCGGGCGGACGGCGCATGGAATTGGGCATGCTGTCGCCGGAACAGGTGCAGAGTTTCCTGGCCCATTGGCTGGGGCCGGACTGGTCGCTGGTGGAGTTGAAGGCCCAGGTCGCCACCCGCTGCCAGGGCGTTCCGCTTTATCTGGAAGAGGTTCTGCGCACGCTGGAGACGTCCAACGCCATCGAAGGCACGCCGGGCTCCTACCGGCTGATCGACCCGTTGGTGGTCGACAAGCTGCCGCGTACGCTGCACGCGCTGCTGGCAGAGCGCATGGACCTGATGACGCTGGAACGGCGCCGACTGCTGATGAACGCCGCCGTGATCGGCAATACCTTCGACGTCGGGCTTCTGCAGGCTCTGACCGGCCTGTCGATGTCGATCCTGTCCGACTATCTGGCCTATCTGGAGCGTGCCGGCTTCGTGCTGCGCACCCGCCTGCTGCCCAACCTGGAATATTCCTTCAAGCATGCGCTGATCCAGGAGGTCGCCTACGCCACCCTGACGAAGTCCGACCGCCGGGCGCTGCATGCCCGCGTGCTGGAGGCGCTGCGCCACCGCCGCGACGCCGACCTTCCCAACCGCCTGGACCTGCTGGCCCACCACGCCTTCAAGGCGGAAAACTGGCCGGCCGCGCACTTGTTCGGCCGGCGTGCGGGCGAAAGGGCCGAAGGTCGTTCCAAGCTGGAAGATTCCAGCCGGCATTATACCAACGCTCTCGCCGCCGTGCGGCGTCTGCCGGATCATCCGCGAAACACTGCGCGCCAGATCGATTTGCTGATCGCACTTCCGAGATCTCTGCTGCCGCGAGGGTCGATGGGAGTGGACGACCATCTGCAACGGGCCATCGCCATGTCGCGAGATTCGGGTGATCTCATCCGCTATGCCCGGGCATGCTCAATGTTGGCATCGTTCCTGTGGACGTTCGGCGATCTCGACGAAGGTCTTGCGCTGTGCCGCGACGGCCTGTCTGCGCTCGACGCCCGGGATGACCGCCGCACCCGCGTCCAGTTGCTGTTCCGGCTGGGCGGCCTACAAACAGACAAGGGGCTCTTCCTAGAGGCGTTGGAAACATTCGAGCATGGCTCCCACTTGCTCACGAAGTCTCGTCCATACGACCGCTATGGTCTCGCAACTGTCGCACGGGTGCATATGGGCAGCCTCGCGGCCCGCGGATTGGCCGAATTGGGGCGGGTCGATGAAGCCGTGGAAACCGGGCGCCGCTCAGTCGAAATCGCCGAGGAAAGCAACCACCTCTTCTCAAGGATGTTCGCCCTGACGCATCTGGGATGGACCCATATCATCTGCGGGCAGTTGAAAGACAGCATTCCCGCACTTGAGGCCGCATTGTCGGTCGGCCACGCAATACATGCACCTCTACTGCTGCCGTTGGTGATGGGCGGCATCGGATACGCATCGGTCCTGACAGGGAACCACAATTCAGGCTACGCTATGTTTAAGCGCAGCTTTGCGCTGTTTCAGCAGCAAGGCGGGGGCAATGGTCGACTTCACCCGTTGGGCCGTGTTCCCCAAGTTCTGATTTGGTATGCCGAGGCACTTGCCGCCACCGACCAGCTGGTTGCAGCTTCAAAGGCTGCACAAGATGGACTAACGATCGCCAGCAAAACTTATCAAAAGTCTTTGGAGGTCCAAGCAAGTCTTTTGCTGAATAAATTCGGCAGCTTGAACGCCTTCAGCACACGGTCAGAATTACAGCGAATTATCATTGAATGATTTACTACAAAATACGGAAAATCATCAAACTTCATCATTTCCACGAAAGTAGTCCAGAACAAAGCTCCGGATTTCACTGCTTAAGGCTACATTCTTCGAGCGACGCGCATCTAATTTCGCGCACAATTGCTTGGTCAGCAATCCTTCAGCCTGCGCGATGGCATCCAGCCCATCCCACACCGCATTTTCGAGACGCACACGTCTTTCGCCATCCTCAACTGGCACAACACGAACCGACATAACAGGCCAAGCCATCAGATTAGATAATTGGTCAGCCCGGCAATCACGTTGTTTGTTGGCAGAGTTCAGCATCCCATCGGACTCCTTGACTGCGGTCATGACCGACAACCCAGCTTGAGAAGGCTGTGTTATCCGAAGGGCGGTGTTCGCAAAGTGAAAAACTTCACAGCGCGAGTTAGTTCGAATTCGAAGAAATGAGCACATCACTTCAACCGAGGAGACAAACGATGTCGCTCAATCTGTTCCAGTCGTCGATGGTTCGTGGCGCCGATGGCCGTCTGTACAACGTTTCCGCTCAAGGTGTCGCCGAGATCGCTGAAGTGCAGGCTTCGACCGCTCGTAACCTCGTCCGTTCCGGCGACCGCAGCACCTTTGATGCCGCCGATCACGAGGCCGGTCGTTACAGCATCACCCCGGGCGCCTGATCGGGTTCCCGGTTCCGGTTCTTCGGACCGTGGCCACCAGCGCCACTTCAGGTGCTGACCGGCCACGGACCCGGGAACGGGGACGCGCCCTCTCGATTTTCCTCCGCCCTGGACAAGCCGCGATGCCCTTCGATCTGCTCGATGTCAAAGCCTCCGTTTCGGATGCGGTGAAGGCCCACACGGTCGGCACCCACCGGGTCATGGCGCCCGAACAGACCCTGGCACGGGTCGCCCCGTTCCTGCCGATCATGGGGATCACCCGGGTCGCCAACGTCACAGGGCTGGATGCCGTCGGCATTCCGGTGGTGATGGTGACACGGCCGAACTCGCGCTCCATCTCGGTGTCGCAGGGCAAGGGAGTGACGCTCGCCGCCGCCAAGGCCTCGGGGGTCATGGAGTCGATCGAGAGCTATCACGCCGAACGCATCACCCTGCCGCTGAAGTTCGCCAGCTTCGAGGAGCTGCGCTGGACCCACCCGGTGGTGGACGTCGACCGCCTGCCCCGGCTGTCGACCGGCAGCTTCAATCCCAACAGCCCCATCCTGTGGATCGAGGGGCAAGACCTGCTGAACGGCGGCCCGAAATGGGTTCCGTTCGAGATGGTCCACCTGAATTTCACCGTGCCGATGGCCCCCGGCCACGGCGCCTTCCTGGCCGGCTCCAACGGGCTGGCGTCGGGCAACCACAAGGTGGAGGCGATCAGCCACGCCGTCACCGAACTGGTGGAGCGCGACGCGACCACCCTGTGGCGCCTGCAGGACCCGGCTTCCCAGGCGGCGACCCGCATCGACCTGGACAGCATCGACGATCCGGTCTGCCGTTCGCTGATCGACCGGTTCGAAGCGGCGGGCGTCGCCGTCGGCGTGTGGGAGACCACCAGCGACGTCGGCCTGCCCGCCTTCCTCTGCCGCATCGTCGAGCGTGAGGAGATGCCTCAGCATTCCATCCGCCCGGCCACCGGCATGGGCTGCCATGCGGCGCGCGAGATCGCCCTGTCCCGCGCCCTGACCGAGGCGGCGCAGAGCCGCCTGACCTTCATCGCCGGCGCCCGCGACGACATGCCCCGTGCCGAGTATGAGCGCCACCTCGACCCTGCCCATCACGCCCGCTGGAAGGCCATGATCGTGGAGGGTGGCGGCCGGCGCCCCTTCCACCATTGTCCGACCAGCACCGCCCCCACCATCGAGGCCGACCTTGCCCACCAGCTCGACCGGCTGCGCGCCGTCGGCATCGAGGAGGCGGTGGCGGTCGATCTGACCAAGCCCGAATTTGGTATCCCCGTCGTGCGCGTCGTCGTGCCTGGGCTGGAGGGTGCCGACGAATCCCCCGATTACCTGCTGGGTGAACGCGGCCTGCGCGTGCTCGGCACCCAAGCCATGGAGAAGGCGGCATGAGCGGCGTCTATGTCTTTCTCGGCCCCACCCTGCCGCGCGAGGACGCGGCGCTGGAGCTGGACGCCACCTATCTGCCGCCGGTCGCCCAGGGCGACGTTCTGCGGTTGTGCGCGGAAAAGCCGGCGGCCATCGGCATCATCGACGGTTTCTTCGAAAGCGTGCCGTCGGTCTGGCACAAGGAAATCCTCTACGCCATCCATGCCGGCATCCCGGTGTTCGGCGCCTCCAGCATGGGGGCACTGCGCGCGGCGGAGCTGTATCCCTTCGGCATGGTCGGCGTCGGCGCCATCTTCGAGGCGTTCCGCGACGGCCGGTTGGAGGATGACGACGAGGTGGCGGTGATCCACGGCCCGGCCGAGCTGGGCTACACCTCCCTGTCTGAGGCGATGGTCAACATCCGCCGCACCCTGTCCGACGCGATTGCCGACCGGGTGCTGACCGCCGAGACGGCCCTGCGCCTGGAATCCATCGCCAAGGAACTGCCCTACCGCGAGCGCGGCTATGGACGAATGTTGCGTCTGGGTGGCGATATCGGCCTGCCGGCGTCCGAATTGGTGGCTTTCCGCAGTTGGCTGCCGCAGGGCCGGTTCGACCAGAAGCGCGAGGATGCCAAGGCGATGCTGCGCACCATGGCCTGGCGGCTGGGCCGTTCGACGGGTGACGATGCGGCACCGGAGGCCCGTTTCCACTTCGAGCGCACCGTACTTTGGGAACGTGCCCTGCGCGACGCGGCTCCGCTCGCGATGTAAGGGCGTATCCGCTAGACTGATCGCGCCGGGGTGGCGATGACCGCCAGCCCGGCGCGAAACTGTACCTGGACGGACGGATGAACGCGCCGATGGATGTTGCGGCGGTGCTGAGGCGCAACCGGCTGCTCGGGGAACTCGATGCCGAGCAGATGGCGGAAATGCTGACGCTGGGCCGTATCGCCCGCTTCGATGCCGACCAGATCATCTTCGACAAGGGGGACCCCGGCGACAGCCTGTTCGCCGTGTTGAAGGGGCAGATCGCCATCCGCACCTCCTCGGCGGACGGCAAGACGATGCTGCTGAACATCCTGGAAGCCGGCGATGTGTTGGGCGAGATCGGCCTGATCGACGGACGGGAACGCACGGCGGCCGCGATCGCCCTGCGGCCGGTCGAGCTTTACCGGATCGACCGCTCCGACTTCATCCCCTTCCTGGAGCGCCACCCGCGCCTGTGCACCCGCATGATGATCGTGCTGTGCGACCGGCTGCGCTGGGTATCGGAGAACATTGAGGACGCGGTCTTCCACGACGTGCCGCGCCGGCTTGCCCGCCGGTTGCTGCTGCTGTCGGACAGCTACGGCCAGCAGACTCCGACCGGCCTGCGGTTGACCCTGCCGTTGTCGCAGGAATCGCTGGCCAACATGTTGGGCGTTACCCGTGAAATGGTGAACAAGTGCCTCGGCGCCCTACGAAAGGCCGGAGTGGTGACATATGCCAAAGGGTTTATCGTCATCAACGATCTGGCATTGCTTAAGGACATGGCCGGTGACCCCGAACGGGTTCCCTAGGGGGAATCCTTACCTGCCTAAAGTTTTGTTCCCAAAACCGGTTGTGGTCGCGTTATAGTGTGCATGCGTTGGGGGCAATCGCACGGGTAGCACGAGGGTTTAAGAGCATGTCGAGCGAAGGGAACAGGAAATCTCGCGTCGATCAATCTACGGGCGTCGCTTCACTGACTTCCCGCACGCTCAAATTGTCCGGGCGCGATGTTACAATCAGATTGGAGCCGTCCTATTGGGAAGGGCTCGAAGAAATTTGCCGTCGGGAGGATCTGACGGTGGACGAACTCTGCTACGATGTCCGTGACCGCATGGAGCAGCAGGGTCGTCGCTCTTCCCAGGCCGGCGTGTCGCTTGCCAACGCCTTGCGCGTGTTCGTGGTCGGCTATTTCAGGCAGGCGGCGACCGAACGCGGCCATGCGCGTGCCGGTCATGGCCAGGGCCGCCCCTTCATCGCGACCCCCTTCGACATCGTCCCGGTCACCAGCGACAGCTGACACCTGAAAAAAGCCGGCACTCTTGGGGACAGGCCTTTCGACCCGCCCCCCAATGTGTTGTACCGACCGTCTTATTGGGCGGTCCAGCCGCCATCCATCGTCAGGGCCGCACCGCGCATGTTGCCGGCGGCCTCCGAGCACAGGAACACTGCCAGTTCGCCCAGCTGTTCCGGCGTGACGAAGGATTTGGACGGCTGCTTCTCGCTCAGCAGCTCGCGCCCGGCCTCCTCCACCGACAGGTTGCGCGAGGCAGCCAGCGCGTCGATCTGCTTCTGCACCAGCGGCGTCAGCACCCAGCCCGGGCAGATGGCGTTGCAGGTGATGTTGGTCTCCGCCAGTTCCAGTGCCGTCACCTTGGTCAGGCCGATCACGCCATGCTTGGCGGCGACATAGGCCGACTTGTTGACCGACGCCACCAGCCCGTGCACCGACGCGATGTTGATGACCCGGCCCCAGCCGCGCGCCTTCATGCCCGGCAACGCGGCGCGGGTGCCGTGGAAAACGGCCGACAGGTTGATGGCGATCACCGCGTCCCAGCGTTCCACCGGAAAGGCATCGACCGGCGCCACATGCTGGATGCCGGCATTGTTGACCAGCACGTCCAGCCGGCCATAGGCCGCCTCGGTGGCGGCGACCATCGCCTCGATCTCCGCGGGCTTGGACATGTCGGCGCCGTTGTGGGCGACGCGCACACCGAACTCCGTCGACAGCGACCGGCACAGCTCGGCGATGTAGCCGGCATCGCCGAAGCCGTTCAGCATCAGGTCGGCGCCCTGCCCCGCAAGCTGCCGTGCGATCCCAAGGCCGATCCCGCTGGTGGACCCAGTAACGAGCGCGGCCTTCCCCTTCAGATTGGTCATTCTTCTTTATCCTTCGATCGGCATGGAACGGAGGTCCGGGGCGAGGATCAACTCGCACCCGGTGTTGGCGATTACCTGCTCCACCGTGACACCGGGGGCGGTTTCCTTCAAGACGAGCCCGACGTCGGTCGGCTCGATGACGGCGAGGTCGGTCACCACCAGGTCGACCCGACGGACCGAGGTCAGCGGCAGGGCGCAGCGTTCGACGATCTTCGCCTCGCCCTTGGCGCTGTGCTGCATGGCGACGATCACCCGGCGGGCGCCGGTGACCAGATCCATCGCCCCGCCCATACCCGGCACCATCTTGCCAGGCACCATCCAGTTGGCGAGCCGCCCCTCGCGGTCCACCTGCAGGCCGCCCAGCACGGTGACGTCCAGATGGCCGCCGCGGATCAGCCCGAAGGAGAGGGCGCTGTCGAAGGACGCCGCCCCCGGCAAGGCCGAGATGGGCGAGCCGCCGGCGTCGGTCAGGTCGTGGTTCTCCGCGCCGGTGATCGGGCCGGACATGCCGACGATCCCGTTCTCCGACTGGAAGAACACATGGCGTCCGACGGGGACATAGCGGGCGACCAGGGTCGGCAGGCCGATACCCAGGTTGACGAGGTCGCCGTCCTTCAGTTCCAGCGCGACGCGCTTGGCGATCAGGGTCTTTTCATCCATGGCTCGATACTCCCCGATCAGCGCGGCTTGGAGGTGACGATGTGGTCGACCAGAACCGACGGTGTCATCACCGCGTCGGGCGGGATGCAACCGACGGGCAGGATGTCCTCGGCCTCGGCGATGACGGTGGCGCCGGCCATCGCCATCAGTGGGTTGAAATTGCGCGCGGTCAACGCGTAGGTCAGGTTGCCGTACAGGTCGGCCTGCTTGGCGGCGACCAGCGCGAAATCGGCCTTGATCGGCATTTCCAGCAGATAGGTCACGCCGTCGATCTCGACCTTGCGCTTGCCCTCCTCCACCGTGGTGCCAACGCCGGTGGGGGTCAGGACGCCGCCCAGCCCGACGCCGCCGGCGCGGATACGCTCGGCCAGCGTGCCCTGCGGCACCAGTTCCACCTCGATGTCGCCGGCGATCATCTGCTTTTGCGTCTCGGGGTTCAGGCCGATGTGGCTGGTGACGACACGGCGCACCAGCTTCTCCACCACCAGCTTGCCCAGTCCGTTGTTGGGCCGCGCAGTGTCGTTGGCGATGATGGTCAGGTCGCGCTTGCCCTGGCGGATCAGTTCGTCCACCAGCCGGTTGGGGCCACCGACGGCCATGAAGCCGCCGATCAGCAGGGAAGCGCCGTCCGGAATGCGCGCGACGGCCTCTTCCAGGGAAATGAGCTTGTTCATCGTCAGACGATCCCGGTCAGGTAGTAGACGGCGATCACGAAGAAGACCGCCAGCGTCTTGATGCAGGTGACGGCGAAGATGTCGCCATAGGACTGCCGGTGCGTCAGCCCGGTGACGCCCAGCAAGGTGATGACGGCACCATTGTGCGGCAAGGTGTCCATGCCGCCGCTGGCCATCGAGGCGACGCGGTGCAGCACCTCCATCGGGATGCCGGCGGCATTGGCGGCGGTGATGAACTGGTCGGCCATGGCGGCCAGCGCGATGCTCATGCCGCCGGACGCCGACCCTGTGATGCCCGCCAGCACGGTGACCGTCACCGCCTCGTTCACCAGCGGGTTGGGGATGGCGGACAGCGCGTCGCGGATCACCAGGAAGCCCGGCAGCGCCGCGATCACCGCGCCGAAGCCGTATTCCGACGCCGTGTTCATCGAGGCCAGCAGCGACCCGCCGATCGCGGCCTTCGTGCCCTCGGCGAAGCGCTGGGACACCGGCTTCCAGGCAAAGGCCAGCACCATCAGGATGCCGCAGAGCAGCGCCCCCACCACCGCCCAGATGCCGGCGACGGCGGAAACCTGCGTCACCAGCGGCTTGGCGCCGGGGGTCAGGACAACTTCGCTGGTCGTGCCATAGATGACGGGGATCGCCATGGTGAACAGCTTGTTCAACACGCCGACGGCGACCAGCGGCGACAGCGCCAGGATCGGATTCGGCAGCAGTTCGGAGGCCACCGGCTCCGGCTCGTTGGTGTGGCCGCTGCCGTAGCCCTCGCCGCGCGCGATGGCAGAGCGCACCCGCCATTCCAGATAGAGCAGGCCCAGCGTCAAGATGAAGACCGAGCCGATCAGGCCCAGCCAGGGGGCGGCATAGGCGTCGGTCTTGAAGAAGGTGGTGGGAATGATGTTCTGGATTTGCGGCGTGCCCGGCAGCGCGTCCATCGTGACGGTGAAGGCGCCCAGCGCGATCACGCCGGGGATCAGGCGCTTGGGGATGTCGCCCTGCCGGAACATCTCCGCCGCGAAGGGATAGACGGCGAAGACCACGACGAACAGTGACACGCCGCCATAGGTCAGCAACAGGCAGACCAGGACGATGGAGGTCACCGCACGCTCGCGCCCGACCAGCTTGATGACGGCCGAGACGATCGACTTGGAGAAGCCGGACAGCTCGATCACCTTGCCGAACACCGCGCCCAGCAGAAAGACCGGGAAGTACAGCTTCACGAAGCCGACCATCTTGTCCATGAACAGGCCGGTGAAGACCGGCGGCACGGCGGACGGGTCGGTCAGCAGCACCGCCGCCAGCGCCGCCACCGGCGCGAAGAGGATGACGCTGAAGCCCCGATAGGCGACCAGCATGAGGAACGCGAGCGCTCCCAAGCAGATCAGGAAACTCATTTGGACGATGCTCCCTCGGTGATTCTTTTCGGATGGCCGACGTCTTGGATGTCGGTTCCGGGCGTTGCGGCTGAGACAGCCGGCGCAGCCTCTCGTGGTGGACCCGGCTACGGGTGCATGCATCGATATGAGCAAAGGTCGTGCCACTGGCAGGGAGCATGGTCGTCGCAAGCGAAACCTTTGACACCGCCGACTTTTTGCACTGCACACAAAACCGCCAGCCGGGCTCAATGTCTCAGGCTGGAGACTGCGCGCGGCAAAAAAGTCTCATTTTCGAGATATCGTCTCATTTTATGGACAGGGTAGCGACACGAGACGATCCCATCGGGCGGCGGTTGAGCGGGCCAATGGAATGCCGCTTGACCTTCCAATCGCTGGAAGGAGCAGCCTGTCCCCATCGAGCATCGCCAAACCGTCAAGGGAGAAGACCCATGCTGACATTGAAGGTTTCCGGAATGACCTGCGGCCACTGCGCCCAGACCGTGACCAAGGCTGTGGAAGCCGTTCCCGCCGTGGACCGCGCGCTGGTCGACTTGAAGGCCGGCCAGGTTGCCGTCGAAGGCAACGCTGATGAATCCGTCATCCGCCAAGCCATCGAGGATGCCGGTTATGAGGTACAAGGCCGGGCGTGAGACGTCATCACAAAAAAGAAAATGGGCGCCGGACCAATTGGCCGGCGCCCATTCTCGGTGACGTCTTCCCGGAAGGTTCGTTGAAGGTCTTTTATTTGGTCAGAATCAGCTTGTTGGCGCGGGTCACGCGCAGGCGGTAGCTCTGCCCGGCGTGCTGGATCACGATCTCGCGGCTGCCCGACATCAGGCGGGCGGATTCGACCACCGGCAGGGACGCGGCGATGAAGGAAGCCGGAGCGGAGACGGCGCTGTCGTGCATGGCGTGTCTTTCTTGCTGGACGGACGTTGCGGTCGGCGATGTCCGGGCGTGAACCCTGAACCGGACCCTACCTCTGCTCGCTCCTAATTGCAAGTCATTCTCATTCGCTTTTGTGGCGCGCCGCTCCGAATTCCTTGGTCAAACCCGGACCACACTGCGGACCATCCAGCGCAGGCCCACCACCAGCAGCTTGTTGTATTCGTTGACCAGCAGGTTCGCGGTGCCGGGCCACATCCACCAATCGTCCAGATGGACGGTGGGAGCGACGACGGGATGGGGGACCAGTTCCACGTCGGGCATCGCCATCGCCAGTTCCAGCATGCTGCGGCGCATGTGATAGTTGGCCGTCACGAGGCGAAGCGACCGGAACCCCTGGTCGCGCATCCAGTCCGCCGTCTCATAGGCGTTGCCGATGGTGCTGTCGGCGGAATAGCCCAATGTGATGCAGCATTCCATCTCGGTCGGGGAATGACGGGAGAGCTTCAGCAGTTCCTGCACCTCCACCCCGTCATAGACGCCGGACACGAACAGCTTCTTCGCCCGCCCGGCGGCCAGCAATTCCAGCCCGGTGACCAGCCGGTTGCTGCCGCCGGTCAACACGACGATGGCGTCGGTCCGCCGTTGGGCATCGGCGCCGGCGGGGGGCGAGCGCGGCACGTCGGCGGCATACCAGAACAGACCGGCCAGCCAGGCAACCGCCAGCACCAGCGCACCGGTCAACAGATGGCCGATCGCCCGCGCCATCACCCCGCTGCCGCGCTGCCGGTGGTGGGTGAGGCTCATCGCGACCCCGTCACGGCATCGACTCCAGCGTGCGCAGCACGGTCCAGCGCGCGGTCGCCAGCGCCAGCAGGGCCAGCGCCGCCGGGACCAGCAGCAGAACCACCCATTGCCAGGGCTCCAGCGCCAAATCCGGCAGCAGGCTGGCCCGCAGGCCCTGGGAGGCGCGGTGCAGCCCATACATGGTGCCGCCGGCCAGCAGCAGACCGATCCCGCCGCCGCGCAGGCTCAGGGATACCACATGACGCTCGAACTGGCGGGAGACATAGCGGTCGGTGGCGCCCATCAGATGCAGCAGCTCCACCACCGGCCGATGGATGGCAAGGCCGGTGCGCACCGCGAATACCACGGTCATCACCGCCGCCGCCCCGATCATCAGCACCACGCCCAGCGCCGCCAGCCGGATCGCCCCGGCGAAGGAGCGCAGGTCGGCCAACCAAACCGCATGGTCGTCCAGCGTCGCCCCCGGCGCTGCCGAGGTCAGGCGCAGGCGCAGGCCCGCGATGTCGACCGGCCCGTTGGCGACGACGTCGATCATCCGCGGCATCGGCAGCAGCGGGTCCGAAGCCCCCGATCCCAACCAGGGCTCCAGCAGCCGGGCGATCTCACCGCCGCTCAGCAGGGTCGCCGATCCGATCCCGGGGGTGGAGCGCAGGACCGTCAGCGCCGCCTCCGTCCGCTCGTCCAGCGGTGCCACGGGAGCGCCCGGCATTGGCGCCACCTGCACGGTCAGCCCGCCGGCCAGCCCGCTGTCCCAGCGTTGCGCCATGTCCGAAACCAGCATGGCGCCGGCCAGCGCCAGAGCCGCCAGGAACGCCATCAGCGCGGTGATCCAGCCGAGAAAGCGCGAGGAGGGATCGACCGCCAGCGGCAGGTCGGACCGGGGCCGAACGGGACGAAGCGCCATGCCGCTACTCCCACCGCGGGTCATTGGCCCGCTGATCGTTGGCCCGCGCATCCTGCGCCCGGCCCTCATGCGTCCGGCCCTCTTGGACCCGGCTGCCGCGCGAGGGCACGACCATCAGCCGGCCGCTGTCGAGATGCAGGCGCGGATGGTCGAAACGGCGGATCAGCGCCTCGTTGTGGGTGGCGATCACCACGGTGGTCCCCAGCTTGTACAGTTCCTCGAACAGATAGAGCAGCCGCATGCCGATGCCGTCGTCGACGTTGCCCGTGGGTTCGTCGGCCAGCAGCAGCCGCGGCCGGTTGATGACCGACCGGGCGATGGCGACCCGCTGCTTCTGCCCGCCCGACAGGGTCGACGGCTTGGCGTGCAGGTGGTTGCCCAGCCCGACCCAGCGCAGGATCTCGCTGCAATGGGCGACCACGTCGGCCTCCGGCGTACCGGCCATGCGCAGCGGCAGCGCCACATTGTCCAGTGCCGACAGATGGTCGAGCAGCGCGAAATCCTGGAACACCACGCCGATCTGGCGGCGCAGTTCCGGCAGGTCGCGGCGGGTCACCATCGCCATGTCGCGGCCGAACAGGGTGACCAGCCCGCGCGACGGCCGGTGAGCGAGATACATCAGCTTCAGCAGCGACGATTTGCCCGCCCCGCTGGCGCCGGTCAGGAAATGGAAGGATCCAGGCTGAAGGGTAAAGCTGATGTCGCGCAGCACCTCCGCCTCGGTGCCGTACCGCAAGCCGACATTCTCGAAACGAATCACGGTCCCACCACAGCTCGTCAACCCCTCCACGCCGGGGACAATGCACCCGGCCGGGGGCGGAGTCCACCCCGCCCCGCACCCTGCCACGATGTCCCGGACCTCGCGGAATACTTGAGAAGTCGGCGAAGACCTGACAAGTTGCCGGCCATGATCTGGATCCGGTCCCTCGCCTTCAACATCGCGTTCCATCTGTGGACCGCGCTGATGTGCTTCGCCCTGCTGTGGATGCTGCTGTTGCCGCGTCCGCAGATGGTCGCGGTGGTGAAATGGTATCTGCGCACCGTCGGCTGGCTGGAGCGCACGCTCGTCGGCATCCGGTATGAGGTGCGCGGGCGCGAGAACCTGCCCGACGGCCCCTTCCTGCTGGCGGCCAAGCACCAGTCGGCGTGGGAGACGATGAAGCTCCACCTTCTGGTGAAGGACCCGGCGATCATCCTGAAGCGCGAGCTGATGTGGATCCCGATCTGGGGCTGGTACGCCGCCAAGGCGAAGATGATCCCGGTCGACCGTGGCGCCGGCGGGGCGGCGATCAAGTCGCTGATCCGCAACTCCCGCCCGGTGCGGGACGAGGGTCGCCCAATCGTGATCTTCCCGCAGGGCACCCGCGTCGCGCCGGGCACCTACCGGCCCTACCGCATCGGCGTCGGCGTGCTTTACGACAGCCTGGGCATTCCAATCGTGCCGATGGCGCTGAACGCCGGGCTCTATTGGCCGCGCCACAGCTTCCTGAAGTATCCCGGCACGGTGGTGGTGGAATTCCTGCCGCCGATCATGCCTGGACGCCCGCGCGCCGAGGCGATGCACGACCTGGAGGAGCGGCTGGAGGCCGCGAGCGACCGTCTCGTCACCGCCGCCGGCGGCCCACCGACCCTGCGCCCGTCGCAGCCGGAACCGGAACGGGGCAAGCGGACGGTGACCGCCGTCTCCTGACGGGCGGCATAAGAGCCGATCGCGACGGTTATCCTTGAGCGCGGCGGCGTATCTGCCTACGCTCGCGCAACGAATCGCCGGAAGGGCCGGTTGAACCGGCTCCGGATGACGCGCGAGAGGAAGATGACGCAAACCGAGAAGCCCCAAAGGCCCACCCGGCGTCAGGACCGCTGGACGGAGCGGTGGCGCGCCGCCGCCGTCGCCCTTCTGATGACGGTGCAGCCGCTGTCGGTCCCCGTCGGCGCAGTCCTCACCGCTCCCGCGGCCCCCGCTCCGCTTGCCATAGCCGCCACCGCGGCAGCCATCACCCTGACACCGGCGGACGCCGAAGCCCGTGCCGGCTCCAGCGGCCGGTCGTCGGGCGGCTATTCGCGACCGTCGCGCACTCCGTCCATCGGCGGCGGCAGCGGCGGCTACACCCGCCCCTCCGCCCCGCGCACGCCCTCCACCGGTAGCGGCGGCGGCTGGTTTTCCGGCGGGCCATCCAGTTCCAGCGGCGGCTATGCCCGGCCGGGCAACAGCGCCCCGTCGGTCGCCGCCCCGCCGACGTCGGCAGGTGACAAGGCCTTCAGCCAGCAGGGCTCGGCCGATGCGCTGAACCGCTACCGGACCAAGCAGGACGCCGACCGCACGCCGCCGGCGCAGCCAAGCGCTCCGCCGCCCGCCGCCTCCACCCAGGGCCGCAGCAACGGCTCGAGCGGGTCGGGCTGGGGGTGGGGCTGGGGATCGGGCGGCTCCTCCTACCGCACCCCGTCCACCCGGCCGGCGCCGGCCAATCCCTATGGCGGTTACGGCTGGAGCCCGCCGCCCTACACCTACAGCGCGCCGCGCCGTTTCGGCATCTGGGACGGGCTGTTCCTGTGGTTCATGCTCGACACGCTGACCCGGCCGGGCCATGCCGCCTTCTTCCACAACAACGCCGACGACCCCGGTTATCGCGAGTGGCGGCAGGAGGCCGACCGGCTGGCCCGCGACAACGCCGAGTTGCGCGGCAAGCTGGACCAGCTCGATCAGTCGATGGCCGCCCAGGCCGGAACCCCGCGCGAGGCGGGACAGCTGCCGCCGGACGTGCCCGCGGATCTGGCCCGCGCCGGCTCCGCCAGTTCGGTGGACAGCGCCAGCGCGGCACAGACATCGCGCGGATCCGGCGGGCATGGCTTCTGGTGGTGGGGCCTGCTGCTGCTTGGCGTCGCGGTGCTGTTCCTGCTGTGGCGGGCGCGGCGCCGGATGGAGTCGCCACCAAAATCGGGTCCAGTTTCCAACGGTCCCGTTTCCAAGGGAGGATCGGACGTGCCCCTGTTCGGAACGCTCGGCAACTATGTGAACCAGAAGCTCAGCGGCAAGGCCTACAGCCCGTCGCTGTTCCGGCTGGGCATGACGGTCACCATCGACCCCACCCCCTTCCTGCTGGCGGAGAGCGCCACCAAGGTCAAGGCGCCGGACACCGGCACCGACCGGCTGGTGTCGATCGAGGCGGTCGGCACCGTCACCTCCGGCCCGGCCACCGTCTACCGCCTGCATCTTCCGGGGGGTGGCTTCTTCCAGATTCACCTCGGCCCCGACGGGCAGCCGGACGAGTGCCGCTATTTCACCCCCATCGACAGCGTCACCCCGTCCGACGAGGGCGAGTGGGGATTCTGGCTGGACGATGCGGAGGGAATGATCGGCTGGCCGGAGTTCCAGACCAAGGACGGCATGCTCTATCCCCGCGTCTGGCAGCCGGGACCCAGCCGCATCCAGCCCTTCACCCTCAGCGAGGCGCGCCAGACCCTGCGCGGGACCGAGACGGTGACCAGCCAGTCGATGCTGTACGGCGCCGCCACCGGAGCCGCAGCCCCGGCGCCCGCCACCGAATATATCCTGGTGGAGGCGGTGGAGCGGTCCGGCCGCGCGTCGGTCGAGATCGCCGCCGGCATCGACGTGAATCCCGCCTCCCTCTCCCTGTCCTAACCCACACGACAAGAGTGCCGGCCCCATGGAAAGCACCTTCGGTTCCATCCTGACCGCGCTCGGCACCGGACTTCCGGTGCTGCTGGTCCAGCTCGCCGTCACGCTGGCGCTGCTGGTGGCGGGCGTCGCCGTCTACACCCGCATCACCCCCTTCGACGAGCGCCGGCTGGTGGCGGAAGGCAATGCCGCCGGCGGCCTGACGCTGGCGGGATCCATCGTGGCGCTCGCCATTCCGCTGGCGGCGACGCTGGCGACCAGCGCCTTCGTGCTGGACATCCTGTTGTGGGGTGTGGTGGCGCTGATCCTGCAACTGGTCGCCTTCGCCGTGGCGACCCTGCTGATCCGCGACCTGCGCGGCCAGATCGAATCGGGCAACGTCGCATCGGCCGCGGCGCTGGTCGGCGTCCAGCTTGGGGTGGCGCTGATCAACGCCGCCGCCATGGCGGGATAAATCTCCCCCGAGAGGTAAGGATGGGGGTCTGGTTCCGGGATCGCCCCCTCCCCATCTGTGCAGGCGATGCGTCCGCGCTTTCGTGCGGGCGCCTCCAACAACCCTCCTTCGACAGGAATCAGCCATGCTTGCCTTCATCCGCAACCTTATGGGTGTCAAGACCGACCAGGCCGTCCAGGGCGCCATGGAGGCGCTGGTGCGCTGGGATCCGAAGTCCGCGACCGAGGCGGAGCTGCGGACCATGGAGCAGCATCTCGACCAGCTGGGCCGGCAGGTGGCGGAAGCCCGCGCCATCCATGACCGCGAGCAGCGCGAAGCCGACGAGATCAAGGCGCTGTCGAACCAGCGCATGGCCGCGGCCGAGCATCTGCAGCGCCAGATCGACGCCGAGACCGACCCGTCGCGCAAGGCCGGCCTGGAAAAGAGCCTGGAGACCATCGTCGCGATGCTGGAGGAGATGGCTCCCGACATCGACCGCGAGGTCCGCGATGCGGTCGAGGCGCGCGAGTTCCTGGAGATGCTGGAGAAGAACTACGCCGACGCCGGCGCCAAGCTGAAGGCTGCCCGTGCCGACCTGACCCGCGCCCAGCGCGACATGGGCCGCGCCGACCAGCAGCGCGCCATGGCCGAGCGTCAGGCCGAAGCAGCCCGTCAGGCCGCCGGCCTTGCCGGTGCCACCAGCGGCCTGACCGTGGCGCTGAAGGCGATGCAGGACACCGCCGCCAAGGATCTGGCCGCGGCGGAGGCCGCCAACGCCAAGGCCAAGCTGCTGCGCCCGTCGGCCCCGGAGAAGGAAGACCCCAACATCGCCGCCGCGCTCGCCGCCGCGTCGGGCAAGACCGTACCGACCAGCCTGTCCGACCGTCTGGCGGCGCTGAAGGCCAAGCAGGGCTGAGAGTGACGGGATCGGCGGGGGCTCTCCGCCGATCCTTACCGCTTGGGGGATGGAACAGCGTGGAACGGTTTCCGGCGGCTGTTTCATCTCAGCGGCGCCGTCCGCTCTACAGGCGGCGGAAGGCGGCCTTTCCGCCCCGACGCTCCTGCACCGAGCCGAGGTTGGGATAGGGATCGTCGGGGTTGAGGGTCCAGGGATAGACGCCCTTCGGCCCGGTCGATTCCGGGCGGGCCAGGATGGCGGCGACGGCGCGCGGATCGGGCGGAGTGCGTTCCCGGAAGGCGCCGGGGATGTGGTCGTCATCGTCCAGTTCGGTGACGATGTCGGCGGGCGGGTCTTCCGACGGCTGCGGGGTGACGGAGTCGGGCGGTTGGCGGAATTCCGCCTGTTGTGCCGGCTGTTTGGCAGAGGGGGCGCCGAGACCGTCGAGAAGACCGAGCCGGTCGGCCAGCCAGCGCACGGTCGACGGATCGCCGGCCGAGACCAGCCGTTCGATCTGCTCCGCCACCAGGGCGCGGAGAGAGGAGAGCCGGAGTTCGGCCTCGCGGTTCAGCGCCTGCCGTTCCCACCAGACCCTGTGACGGAAGTCCTTCGATCCGTAATAGGCGCGCCAGAGAGTCGTCCGGCTGCAGCCCATGGCGCGGGAGACATTGAGGAAACTGCTGCCGCGCGCCAGCATGCCGGCGGCCATGATCCACTGTTCCTCATGGAACTGCGAACCGGGGACCAGAGAGCCTTCGGAGGGCACCGGCGGCTCCTCGGCCCAGCAGGGGAAATGGTCGCCAAGCGCGTTGGGGGTCAGGGTACGGCTGTCGAGGGGCATGGGATGGCTCCGCAAAAAGGATCGGACTGTTTGCGGCGAGGGTATAGGAAAATTGTCCCTTTATAGGGAGTTTTGTGCAAAATCCGCGGGGATCAAGGGGTTAAGGTCGGTGCCCTGCCTGGATCATGAAGCGATGGGACGGAAGTGCTCAGATTGTCCGGGATGTAAAAACACGCTCGGAACATGTGCTTCTACGTTCTGTAGTGCCGGCTTGTCATAACGTTCGCCCTACCCGAGAGGAACGACCTCAATCCGTTGAAAACGCCATCAACTCCGTGATGCAGTCGGCGACGATGCGAGATGGACGACGGTTTGGTGGCAGAAGGAGCAGAGTGCGTGATCGAATTTCCGGCTCGAACGCACAGACGACCAGGCCTCGACCGAGATAGGGTTCGGCAGTCAGTGGATTGACCAGACCGCACCCGATGCCAGCCTGCACCATCGCACATATGGTCATCGAGTAGGGCGTCTCCAGCACGATTTTCGGCATCACGCCATGGGCGGCCAGCACCCCATCCAGCCGGCGGCGCGCGGTGTCCTCGGGAGCGAGGGCGATGAATGGCGTGCCGTGTAGATCGGCGGGGTGGAGAACTTCGCGATGCGCCAGCGGGTGATCGGCCGGAACCGCGATCACGAGGCGCTGCCGCATGAAAAGCGTCGCATCCACCCCCGTCACGTCGATCTCGTCGGCCGCCAGCCCAATGTCGAAATGGCCGGAGGCGATCAGATCCTTCACCACTGAAGACATACGCGCCTGCACTGTGATCGACACGTCGGGATGCCGCACTTGGAAGGCACGCAATGCTTTCGGCAGGATGGTGGTGCTGACTGCCGAGTGGCAGGCGACCCGGATTTCCCCCGAGCCGAAGTCACGAATGCGCGCTGCGGCGGCGCGCAAATGGATCAATCCCGCAAAGGACGATGCCACTTCCTGGAAGAACAGCCGCGCCTCCTCCGTCGGGAGCATGCGCCCTTTGGCGCGATGAAACAGCGCGAAGCCGATTTCCCGCTCCAACTCCTGGATCGCCTTGCTGACGGCGGGTTGCGAAATGCGCAGCACCTCGGCCGCGCGCGAAGCGGTACCGTTGGTCATCACCGCGTGGAATACCTCGACCTGCCGCAGGTTCATGATGGTCTCTCTATAACCTGAGGGAATAGACTAGCTTGAAATCCATATTGGACGAAATAGGGCTGGTGGCGTCATATCGGGGGAGTCAGTCAAAGGACGCCTCCCATGAAAGATCTCACCCAATGCGTGGTGAATCCTTCGGTTGCCGCCGAAGGGTTCGATAGCCTCACCGTGCCCGTCCATCGTGGATCGACAATCGTATTCGCCAATGCCGAAGATTACGCGACACGCGGAGAACGCGGGCATACCGGCTATACCTACGGCCTTTACGGCACCCCAACAACCCGGACGCTGGAGACCAAGCTGACGGCTCTTGAGAACGGTGCCTGGACTTTCCTTCTGCCGTCAGGGCAGGCGGCCAACAGCTTTGCCGTGCTGCCCTTCCTGCAAGCCGGCGACAGGATGTTGATCGCCGACACCTCCTATCCACCGATGCGCGACTTCGCCAATCACGATCTGGTCAGATTCGGCATCGAGGTCGACTATTACGACCCGACC
>PJUA01000178.1_pt1 | contig 55236 bp, 48 predicted proteins | sample 1512151 | NCBI WGS metagenome assembly PJUA01 (sample SAMN08177678, study PRJNA422409) | Soil metagenome, whole genome shotgun sequencing project. | isolation source: Soil enriched on filter paper: beechwood xylan treatment | place: USA: Madison | collected 2015-01-15
CAACTCAGAAAGATACCAGTGGACATTAAAAAGGATGACCCCCGATGAATTCAGAGGTCACCTACTTGCTAGTTGAGCCTAGGTGCTTTATTTTAATCGTCTACAATCCGGGTCACAGTTCAAAGGTTAACGGTCTATTTCTAGTCCAAAAATCCAGTTGAAGCCACCGCCCTTAAAAGCGGCTATTGCACTAGGAGCCATGTTCCCGCATGGCTTCTTTGTATTTCAAGTTTAACAGTGCAAACAAAATGTTTCAATACATTCAAAGAAATCCGGGAACAACTGCGATCAGAAAATCTTTTCACATTGTGGCCCTCTTCGCTGCTTTCTTTTGTTCAACTTATATATTTTAAATCCTCATAAATAATTCCAAGCATTTATGCGCAACCTATTCCATATATCGCCAAACCGGGGCTAGCGCCTCATATAACGAATGGAGGGTAATCAATGAAAAAACTGTCATCGTTGCTGGCTTTGCCGTTGATGGCAATGACAATGGCTGCAACGCCGGTCTCCGCGCTTGAAAACAGCGCGCCCGCCGAAGTGACCATCATAAATACGGAAGGAAAAACAATCGGCAAGGCTTTGCTTACGCAGCAGGGGGATAAAGTAGCCATTCATGTAGAAGCTGCCGGATTGCCGCCTGGCGAGCATGCCATCCATATTCACGAAAATGGAAAATGCGATCCGCCTAAGTTTGAAAGCGCCGGGGCGCATTTCAATCCCCTTGGCAAGCAGCATGGCTTTCATAATCCTAAAGGATTTCATGGAGGCGACCTGCCGAACATTACCGTTTCGGCTGATGGCAAAGTGACCGCCGATCTCGTTACGGCAACCGTCACGCTTCAGCCAGGCCATCCCAATTCCTTGCGCAAAACAGGCGGGACTTCACTCATCATCCACGAAAAAGCCGATGATTACATGACGGACCCTTCCGGCAATTCCGGCGGAAGAATAGCTTGCGGCGTCATCAAATAACCCGCGCCAAACCATAACAGCCCTTCCATTGCCGTTAGGCAGTCGAAGGGCTGTTGTATGTTTTTATCGGTCTGTTACTGTTAGGCCTGACCGCTATTGCTCCGCGCATTACGCTGTGCTTGTGATGCGCCGTTACGGCTGCTTCCGGCACGCTGCGAGTGGCTGCTATTGCTGCGCTGGCTGCCGCGCTGCGGGTTAGTGGCGCCCGTGCGACCATTGTCGGCTTGCCCATGGCCCGCTTGTCCATTGCCAGCTAGCACATTGTTCGCTTTCCGCTCCTGCGAGCCGCCGCCATTCGTTTTGGCATGCTGGGCCGGACGGCTGGAGTTCCGGTTGCGCTGGCCTGCCGGCTTTGCTCCCCGTGCTCCGCTGCGATTTTGCCCCGCGCCTCCGCGCTGCTTCTCTGGCTCGGAAGAGGCAGGCACGCTGCCTTCTGTCATAGGATAAGGATGATCCTCCACAACGGGGATCTGCTTTTTCGTTACCTTTTGAATATCCTTCAGGTAAGGAAGCTCCTCCGCTTCGCAGAAGGAAATGGCAGAACCGCTATGACCTGCTCGTCCGGTCCGTCCGATCCGGTGAACGTAGGTTTCCGGAATATTCGGCAGATTAAAGTTAATGACATAAGATAATTCGTCAATGTCGATGCCCCTAGCCGCGATATCCGTAGCGACCAGTATTCGGGTCGTGCCATTTTTAAAATTGGATAAGGCGTTTTGCCGGGCGTTCTGAGATTTGTTGCCATGGATGGCTTGGGCGGTAACGCCGATCCGGTTCAGGCCTTTAGCTACGCGATCCGCCCCGTGCTTGGTGCGGGTAAACACCAGCGCCGACGTAATGTCCTGCTTCTCCAGCAGAAGCTGGAGCAAGGCCTGCTTATTGGATTTGTCGACAAAATAAAGAGATTGGGAAATCACTTCAACGGTTGAAGATACCGGCGTAATCTCAACCTTGACGGGATTGCGCAGAAGCGACTCCATCCAGCCCGCGATCTCCGGTGGCATAGTGGCCGAAAAAAACAACGTTTGCTTTTCCTTCGGCATGCCGGAAATAATCCGTTTTACCTCGTGGATGAAACCCATATCCAGCATCCGGTCGGCTTCGTCCAGCACCAGAATTTGCACATGACGCAAATCCACGATTTTTTGATTGATTAAATCCGTAAGACGTCCCGGCGTTGCGATCAGAATATCCGCGCCTTTCTCCAGCGCGCGCTCCTGCCCAATCTGGGATACGCCGCCCACTATTGCAACGCTGCGAAGACGCGTATATCGGGCGTAAGCCTTTATATTTTCATCGATTTGCAGCGCCAGCTCACGGGTTGGCGTCAAAATAAGAGAGCGAATGCTGCGTTTGCCTCTCTCGGAGCCGTACCCATCCTTATGCAGCAATTGAAGGATCGGCAGTGAAAACGCCGCCGTCTTGCCGGTTCCGGTCTGGGCGCAGCCGAATAAGTCCTTGCCTTCCAATATAACGGGAATCGCCTTCTCCTGAATGGGTGTCGGCGTTGTGTATTGTTCCTGATTTAATGCCTTTAATAGCTCAGGCATAAGGTTTAGTTCTTGAAAGTTCATAGATTCTCCTATAACTTGTTCATGGTTTTATGTTGACTCGTAAGGATACCATATTTGCAAGCATTAGGGAAGCCGCGGAGGACGGCGTCACGCTTATGCAAAAAAAGAACGCAGTTAGCCGATAAACGGCCTGCGCTCTTTCCATGCACATACGGCACATGTGCAGAATCTACTCAGTAAATAGGTTAAAATCAGCTCCCGCGGGAGCTTTGACTCCCCGGCCCAGATACCCTAGCTTGCTCCACCGCGGGCTTGTCCACTCTGCTTCTGAATGCCGTTTGCTCCGCCCTGCATGCCAATCCGATAAAAAAGGACGGAAATAAGGGTGATGACGGCTACGGTAACAAACAAGGTGGAGCCTCCGAATTTTTGCAGCAAAAATCCGCCAAGCAGCGGTCCCAGAAAAAAACCGAGATTGGTAAAAGATTGTGCGCCAAAGTAGGTGCCGCGCATATGTTCCGGCGCCAGGCGGTCAACCATGATAGCTCCCGCAGGGAAGGTCAAAACCTCGCCCCAGGTGAAAAACACCATGGATATAACAAGCATCGTCCAGTTTTGGCTGAAGGCAAACCCCACATGTCCCACAGCATAACAGGCGCTCCCAATCACAATTGCGGTAAGCGGCGAATATTTGCCCGCCCATTTGGATATCGGCATCTGAAACGCGATTACCACAACGGCATTAACAGTCATCAGCCAGGCAAATAACGTAGCGCCAGAGGCAAATTGCCCCTCCACATATTGCGACAGCGTCGAGGTCATCTGAGCGTAGCCAATCCCGCTGACGATGCCCCCCAGGATAAAAAACCGAAAAGCTCTGTCTCTGGCAATAACCTGCCAGGATTGAGAGATGGTCACTTGCTCTTTCTTCTCGCCCTCTATACTGCGAATGCCGAATTTGATCAGCAGCACATGCAGAGCAGCCGCATAAATCAAATAAAAGATTCCCGTAATCATCCATGGCAAGCTTCCGTTGATCGCTGCAAACAATGTGCCTAGCAGCGGTCCAACCGCAACGCCGATATTAATCGCTAAATAACGAAGCGAAAAAATATGCAGGCGCTTCTCGCGCTCGGTCAGGTCGGCCATTAATGCCTGCGATACCGGCTCAAAGAACGAGCGGCATAAGCCGTTGGTGGCATTCAAAAACGCAAAAACAAGCGGATTTTTGGTCAAGCTGAAGCCCAGAAATACTAGAGCCCATACATATAACGATGAAAGCATGACGACTCTGCGCCCGAACCGATCGGACAAGAAGCCGCCAACAAAACCGCCAGCCATACCGGACAGTGAACCAATCCCGATAATAGCCCCGATTGTAACAGGATTCATATTTGTGGTTGCAAGCAAATAGATCGCCAGGAACGGCAGGCTCATGGAGCTTGCGGTGCGGGCAAATACGGTTCCGATCAACAGCATATTGACGATGGGATGATGCTCTTTAAACGACGCCAAATATTTTCTCATGATGTCCGTTCCTCCGTTGACAGTAATTCACTGATTATACAACACCCGGGTTAAAGGCGGAATGATTATTTTTACTTTCAAAACAAAGCCATGCAAAAAAGCTCCGGGGCTAACGCCCCGAAGCGCTCGATTATGTGAAGGATTTTTTGCTGGGATGTCTAGGACGTGTCTGAAAACTCGCTCAAGGGCAGCTATCACCGCCTTTTCGCTCCCTGCGGAGTTTTCAGACACAGCTTAGTCTTGAGCTGCCCCGCAACTATAAATTATTGGGCGAAGCTGTGATGGCCAATCGTTACAATGACGTCCAGCTTGGACCAAAAAGCGCCTTTGGAGACTTTGGGATTGAAGAAATAAACGGCATCTTCAACGTTGTTTTTTCCATTGAGCGCATCCTTGGCTGCGCGAAGCGAGCTGGCATTAGGTACGCTTTTGTCCAGCAAACCATTGTGGGCAGGCGGAAATTGCTTGCCTGCATAAATGACATCGCGAATGGAATTAGGAAACTTTGAATTTTTGACCCGGTTCAAGATAACGTTTGCAACGCCAAGCTGCCCTTCATACGATTCATAACCCGACTCTACCTGCGTAATTTTGGCCAGCAGCATATAGTCCTCATCCGTAAAGGCCTTGGCGGGATGGCTGAGTATGGATGGAATAACAACCTTTAGCTTCATGCCTTCCTTGATATCTTTGGCATCCTCCAGCCCGTTGCGCGACAGGAGCGCCGCTTTCTTGGCTCCCGCTTCCTTGCTGATTTCATTAAGTCCGTATTCAGCCGTTACCATCGCCGTTTGAACCGTCTGCAGCTCTACGGTTTGCTCCTCGCTGTTCCATTCCACCTCTGCATGCAAAAGCTCCGCAGCATGGCGCAGCGGAATATACAGCTTGCCGTTCACCAGAAACGGCGGCGTATCCAGCATATATCGCTCATCGTTGAAATAAACAACCGGCACTCCGTTGCCAAGCACAATTTTATCTCCGTTTGAGGTGTGGATAGTCGCTTCCTCCGTCGTCTTATCCCAATCCGACTTGGCTCCAAATGCTTTCGCTATGAGTGAAACAGGGAGATAAACCCTTTCATCCAGCTTGCGTGCCGGATCACTCAGCTTAACCGGCTCTCCGTCCAGCTTAACCACGATTTCCTTATCAATATTCCCTTTTTGCGACTGCGCGGCGGCGGACAGCGGAAAAATCGCCAGCAGCAGGGCAAGGACGAGCAAGCCCGCCAATGTTTTATGGCTTTTAGCAATCGTAAGCATAATTCCCTCCCGAACTTCAAGGCATGAATGAAATAAATACTGCATTCCTCTGGTGCAGGGCGTGCCTGAAGCACGCTCCGAGGGTCATCTTCCGTCACATTATATCACAGGTCCTTGATTGGAAAGATTAACAATTTCACATAATTGCACCGTAATAACGGAATTAGCGTAGCCGTGCGGACTGACGGGCCGCAAGTGTAAATTGTGTGAAATTTGCATTTCCAAGCCGTGAACAAGATAGCTGCAAAATTCATAAATAATTACACCAAACACTAGACCTAGAATGATTACGGGTATTATGCTAGGTAAATAATCAAGATATTGATTAGTCAATTCTACATAAAAGAGGTGCTGAACGTGTCAATAGAAGAGTCAATCCTGCAGGAAGCCGCCTTGGTTCGGCTGGCGGAGAGCATTATCGACGTGCACGACGAAGATCACGCTCGCGAAAACGCCAACTTGAACGGCGAAAGCTTTTCTGGAAAAATGAGCAAGCTGGGCAGCGAGTTTTCGAAATGGTACGCCAAAAACGTCATTATGCCCAAAGCGCTGGTGGAAGCAGTTGACAGCAACTATGTGTATGTTCATGATCTGGATCAATATGTGCTGGGCACAACCAACTGTATTTTTATCCCGTTTGGCAAGTTGCTGGAGAGAGGATTTAATACGGGTAATGGAAGCGTACGTCCGCCCAACTCTATCACCACGGCAATGGCTCTGGTTGCAATTATTTTTCAATCCCAGCAAAATGCCCAATACGGCGGCGTATCCGCTAACAAGCTGGACTGGGACCTGGCTCCGTATATCAACAAGTCGTTCCGCAAGCATTTCCGCAAAGCGCTCCTTGTTTTGCAGGAAAATGCGCCTTATCTAAGCGATGACCAGCTCGTTTTCTCCAACAAAGGCCTTCAGGATACATGCCCTGAATCCTATCAGCATGCCCGCAAGCAAACGATTGAGGAAACGAACCAGGCGGCAGAAGCGCTTATTCACAACCTGAATACAATGTCCTCTCGCGCAGGCGGCCAAATTCCTTTTACCAGCATTAACTACGGCACCTGCACCTCTGAGGAAGGACGTCTCGTCATAGATGCTTTGCTGAATGCCACGATCAAGGGTCTCGGCAACGGCGAAACGCCGGTATTTCCGATTCAGATTTTTAAGTGTAAAAAGGGCGTCAACCAAGCGCCGGAGGATCCCAACTACGAGCTGTTCCTGAAAAGCATCGAATGCTCCTCCAAGCGGCTTTACCCCAACTTTGCCAATATCGACGCGCCAATTAATTTGGCTTATTACAATCCGGAGGACCCTGATACGGAGTTCGCTACAATGGGCTGCAGAACCCGTGTGATCGGCGACCGCTTCGGACGCAATCGCCTGTCGGGAAAAGGGAACCTGTCCTTTAACACCATTAATTTGGTCAAGCTGGGCATTGAAAACGGCATTGCTCTCGGCAAGCGCCAGGTAGCCGATGAAGCAGGCTTCTATACCGCGCTGGAGAAATGTCTGGACATTGCCATGATGGGGCTTATTCATCGCTACAACATCCAGGCGGCTCAACAAGCCAAAGCCTCCGATTTTATGATGCGCGAAGGCGTATGGGAAGGCGGAGAAAAGCTTGCGGCCACTGACAGCGTAGCGGATTTGCTGAAGCACGGCAGCTTGTCGATCGGCTTTATCGGCATAGCGGAATGCATGAAAGCCATGTACGGCAAGCATCATGCCGAGGATGCCGAGGTGCATGAGCGCGCGCTGGCGATGGTTCGTTTTATGAGAAGCTATTGCGATGCAAAAGCCGAAGAGCATAACCTGAATATTACGTTGTTTGCAACGCCGGCGGAAGGGTTGTCCGGAAAATTCACCAAGATCGACCGTCAAACCTACGGCGTTATTAAAGGCGTAACCGATCGCGACTACTATACCAACTCGTACCATGTACCGGTTTATTATCACGTGAAGGCCGCCAAAAAAATACAGCTTGAGGCTCCGTTCCACGAGCCATGCAATGCCGGAGCTATTTCCTATATCGAGCTGGACGGCAATGCCCGCAACAACCAGCTGGCTTTCCTGCGAATCGTGCAATTCGCGCTGGCAAACGATGTGAGCTATTTCAGCGTTAACCACCCCATCGACCGTTGCCCCGTATGCGGCTATGAGGGGATAATCGGCTCCGTCTGCCCCAATTGCAACGCCAGCGAGGAGCGTCACGCCTTCCGCCGCTTGCGCCGCGTTACCGGGTATTTGACCGGCGATTACCAGACTCGCTTTAATATGGCCAAGGTGGCTGAGGTCAAGGATCGCGTCAAGCATCTATGAACCTGGCTGGCTATTACCCTGAAAGCATAAACGAAGGCCCCGGCGTAAGGGCCGTGTTATTCATAAGCGGATGCCGTCATGCTTGCCCCGGGTGCTTTAGCCCGCATACATGGAGCTTCCGGGCCGGCGTCCCCCTTGATTTGGACAAGCAGCGGGAGCTGCTGGAGGACATGCAGGGAAATCCGCTGCTGCAGGGCGTCACTTTATGCGGCGGAGACCCGTTCTATTCAGCGAAAGAGCTTGCTCCATTCGTTGCGGAAATCCGCAGGAGCCTTCCGCATTTTGACGTCTGGTCCTATACCGGCTTTACGTTTGAGCAGCTGCAGGAGCGTGAGGACATGCTGGAACTGCTGCAGCTATGCGATGTTATCATTGACGGTCGTTTTGTGGAGGAGCAGAAGGATTTGACCCTTCTTTATCGCGGCTCCTCCAACCAGCGGATATTGGATGTGAAAGCAAGCTTGGCCCAAAGGAAGGCCGTCGCTGCGCCTGGATTTTTATAATAAGCTGATACTCAAAAAAGAGCGCAGCCCTTTCTTTCCTTCGAGGAAAGAGGGGTTGCGCTTTTTGTTTTATTTCTTTGCTTTATTTCTTTGCTTCATTTGTTCCCTTGCGCTATTGAGTCCAATTGCCAAATGCAGCAAGCTTCCCTAATACGCAAAGCATGGCGGTCCCGCTATTACACGCTATAGAGAGAATCGTAAGCAGGACACGGCAGCTTGTTCAGAAAATCGGAAAGCGGCTTGGGCCTATTTTGATAGACCGTCCGCAGTGAAAGGCCCCTGTACACATTGCCGATCACAACGGGATGGCAAAGCTCCGAAATGATAATATCGCCATTTCCGTGCAAATGCAGCTGGGTTTTGCCTTCAATGCAATGGGTCAAGTGAACATGGGGACCCTCCTTGAAATCCAGCCGCTCCGCAAAGCGGTCAATACATGTAAAGAAAAGGCTCATTCCCTCTCTCCGGTGGGCAACCAGCCCGTGTATGGCTTCTTTAAGCTCCCGCTCCTCCAGGATGCCCTGCCAGCCGGTGTGCGGCATTACGATGCTGTTCTGAATTTCGTGAATGCGCGCGCCCAGCTCATAGACGCGGTCATGAATTTCATTCAGGCTGTTCATCGTTCCTTTGAACAAAAGCGTCTCCAATACGGTATGGAAACCTGTCTCCGAGCATGCGCGAATATTGTCTTGAATGCGATCATAGAAACGGAGCGGCAGCTGATAATAAGCAGCAAACGACTCGGCCGTCAAATAGTTGAACGATATGTGGATTGCGTTTAACCCCGCCTTCTCCAGCTCCCCGATTCTTTTTGGAGTAAGCAAGCTCCCGTTTGTGTTCAGCTGCGTTTGAATGCCCCGGGAACCGCAATAGGCCACAACGGCTAATGTGTCCTCATATTGCATGGTTACCTCGCCGCCCGACAAGCGGACCCGCTTCAAATCCGGGAGCTCCTCCAGCAGCCTGATGATTTCCGGAGCCGCGAGGCTTTCACCGTCATTGCGCTGATAGGCGCAGCAATAATTGCAGCGGAAATTACAGCTTGACGTAACGCCGATTTCCAAACCCTCCAGCTGATATTCAGCCGGCTTTTCCAGCTCTAATGATTTGTATAGACTCAATGTTTTTCCTCCTGCCAGCGTACTTCTGCGTTTTGCCTCTCGACAAAAATGACGTAGCCGATTATATCGCAGCAGCCTCAGGTTTGCAGTGAGCCATCTCTCATTTTCACAAAAACACGAACACAAGGAAGAAGCGTAGTAACGAAACCGGGACTATACATCTTCAAAGCTTGTGACTTTGTTCATTTGAAGCAAGCAATCGTTATGGTAAGATGCCCGTAAAATGAACAGAAGACGAACGATAAACAAGCGAAGGATACCATCCCATCGCAGGAGGAATACGGTATGAACAAAAGAACAAAGGCAAACGTCCCGGCCAAAAAACGGCATTTGGCGCAGGTGCATTCGCCACAGGAAGCAGCCAAACCATCAAAGTCCTGGCTGCTTATTATTTTGCAGCTGTTTCTGGGCGTGGGAGCGATAGTAGGAGGCGGGGGCTTAATCCTTGATCCGCAAGGCGGCCTGTTAAGCATGCCATTATCATTGCTCCAGCATTCCCCCTTCAGCGACTACCTGATTCCCGGGATCATCCTGTTGCTGGTACTGGGCGTTGGGCCGATTCTGATCGCCAGCTCTCTGATTACCCGCTGGAAGTGGAGGCTTGGGGAGCATCTCAACGTATTCAAGGACCGCCACTGGTCCTGGACCTTTACGCTGTACACGGGCTTTGCTCTGATTATCTGGATTTCGGCGCAAGCCTACTTTTTTCAAGCCGTATACGCCATCCATGCCATCTACATGCTGCTGGGCCTTGTTATTCAAATTGCTGCCCTATTGCCGGGCGTTCAGCGCATCTACGCTCTCCAGCAGTTCAAAACGATTTCGATTAAAGCGGATTAATCCATCATCCGCGATTCGGCACAGCTCGCGCGACAACGCGCTGCGATCCGCCAGCAAATAATCGGCGAAGTCGGCCCGGCTAAACGGAATGGAAAACGACCTGGACCCGTTGCGCTTCGCCTCCAGCTCCAAATAGTGCAGAATCCGCTGGCGAAGCGATTTTTGCGCGACCAGATCAAGCTTGCGGTACAACACGCGGTTATTGGAAACAATCAGCGTCAGCAGGTTTTCAATCACCTTGGAGCGCAGCGCGCAGATTTCGCCCATCGGCCGAACGATTTTGTCCATTTGAATAAACAAAATTTCGCTATCCTCGGCAGCATGGGCGCTGTACGACACCCCATCGCCCCTTTGATCCCGTCCGGCTTGAAGCGCGGTTTCCCCCACTATATCGCCAGCCGACATTTCCGAAAAAATGGCCTGTCCGCCATCCTCATCGCTTTTGCACAAATAAACCGTGCCAGACAAAACAATGCCAACCGCCCGAAGCGGATCGCCTTCATGAAAAATAATGCTTTTTTTTCGGTAACGCTGAACCGTTCCCTCCAGGCATAACAAGGCATTGGCAATCTCATCCTGGCTAAAGCCCTGAAACAGTGCGGTTTGTTGAAACAATTCCATCCAATTTTCCATTCAAATCCCCTTCTTTCGTTGCAAAGGCAACGGAATTTGCAACGGGCTTCTGATATGATTATAACAGTTGAGAATTATTTTCAACAAGGAGGGAACCGCAATGAATTTCAGCGAGCTAATCAAACATCAGCCGGGGCAGATCAGCAGCAGGCTGCTTTGGGAAGGCGGCTTGTCCGACGGCTTTATTTTTGCAATGGATAAAGGAGAAACAATAAGCCCGGAACGCGCCGAGGCCACCCGCTGGTTCTACGTGCTGGAGGGGACGCTCCGCATTATAGGCTCAACAGCTGCCGTTACGCTGGGCAAAGGCGAGGCCTGGATCATCCCGGCCTATCAGGAGCACGAGCTTCAAGGCGTCGAAAACTGCAAATATGTACAGATCAGCGTGATATCCGCCACGGCCATGATAACGATTTAAGAGGTTGTTCAAAAAGTCCACTTTCCATTACGAGGCATGCCTAGCGGCATAATCAGCGTCGAATATGAAATTCAGCCGAAATCTCCGGTGCTCACTTAGCTCCCACTAAGCTCCGCTCCTCGATTTCAAGCTTCATTCCATCTTCTCGATACTGAAAACCAGACTTTTTGAACACGAACTTTACTTGGAGGGATCCATAATGGGACAAGATTTATTTATTCAAAAGCTGCCGCAAGCAGGGGTCATTGAACTGAAAGAGCAGATTGCATACGGAGATCAGCAGGTATCCAGCATGACGCTGGTGCAGCTGCCGGAGCTTGGCATTACGCTGTTCGCCGTTGGTCAAGGCCAGCAAATCCGTAAGCATACAACGCCCGGAGACGCTTTGGTGCAGATACTGGACGGAGCAGCCACGATTACGATCGGCGAAAACCGCTATCGAGTAGCTGCAGGAGAAAGCATTGTTATGCCGGCCCATATTCCGCATGCGCTGGAAGCCGACGAAGAAGCTTTCAAAATGCTGCTTGTTGTTGTAAAAGGAAAAAAATAAAAGCAAAGGAGCTGACGGTAATGGAGAAACGGGAGGTTGGCCATACCTTTCTGGCAAGGCTGGGCAAAAAACGGCTGCGCCCAGGCGGCATTGCGGCAACTAGCTGGCTGATGGAGCAAGCCAATCTGAATGCATCAACCAAGGTACTGGAAGTTGCCTGCAATCGCTGTACGACCTCAGTGGAGCTGGCACAGAAATTCAACTGCTCCATTACCGCAGTTGATCTCGACCCCAAAGTGCTGGAGAAGGCCAGGGAAAATGTTCGCGCCCATGGTCTTGAAAAAGTAATTACGATTAAACAGGCCAATGCGCTTAAGCTGCCTTTTGAAGATGCAACATTCGATGTTGTGTTTAATGAAGCTATGTTAACGATGTTAAATGCCCAAGCGAAGGACAAAGCCATTGCGGAATATTACCGCGTGCTGAAGCCAGGCGGCATTCTGCTCACACATGATGTGATGATTGTCAAAGAAGAAAACGCGCAAGTCATCGAGCAGCTGCGCCAAACGATCCACGTGCAGGTTTCGCCCCTGTCGCTGAATGGCTGGAGGTCGGCTTTCTTAACCAAGGGCTTTTCCGACGTAACCGCCACTCACGGCAAAATGACGCTTATGAGCCCGCGCGGCATGATTCGCGACGAAGGATTTTGGGGAACGATCACCATTATTCGCAATGGACTCAAAAAGGAAAACCGGGCAATGTTCAAAAAGATGTTTTCCTTCTTTAATCATCCCGACGTCAAGCTGGATTACATCGCTGTTTGCAGCAAAAAGCCGTCGTAGCCTCATTAGTGGTGCCTAGGCTGTCGAGAAATCCCTTAGAGCTATATTTAGAGCTATCTCCAAATAAAAAAGCAAACTCCAATAATGCCGTAAGATCAGCATTGTTGAGGTTTGCTTTTTAACTGGATGGGCTGGATGACTACTCTTCGGACAGTCCCAATCCCTTTCATTCCAGCTTTACTCTAGTTTAAAGGCTTCCGCCCCTTTTAAATAATCCGCCATTAAAGAATTGGACACGGCCAAAGCCTCTTCCCTGTTTGAGGCAGGAGCCGAAATCATCAAGCCGTCTTCGCCAGACCAGCCTCCGCCATTGCCATCTTCATATTCTTCCATAACTGCAATCGTCATCTCGCTAATGTTTCGATTAACGAATAACGTTCCGATCGTTTCATGGAGCATTGTGTTGTTACGTCTGACGTACAGCAATTTTCCATTGGTTTGATCAATAAGCAGTTCCACTTGCCAGCGGTTTTCATTGATAGGAGTATTCTTCCCCTCCAGCTGAATTTCACCTATAAATTTGACCTTTTCTCCCAGCCTCCGGTAAGCCTTGCCGTTGACATGAACTTGCAGAGACTCGCCATACGCTATGTTTTCCTTGCCAAGCCTGTATTTAAAGCCTTCGGTGTTCAGCGCTACTGTGTGAGGGAAAAACCAATAAGCGGCGAATGCTATAAAAATAATGATGATGGCTAAAGAGCCTAGCCACAGCTTCTTTTTCATGCGCGCACTCCACTACTTTATTTACTTATTAATTTTTTACCAGCCTATCCATTTTTCAATACATCCACTTCAAACTGAACACTGTTAAATTCTTTTGAAAAACTGGAGTCACTAGAATGAGCGATTACTTGCTGTATGGTGTAAGTTCCTTTGCTCCGTTTCTGAATATCAAGCTGAGCAGAACTCATTGCAGGGAATCCGTCTTCTTCAAACCACTCCGGAGTGATGGGGGTCAACTGAATCCTCTCGACCTTTCCATAGTTATAGATCGTAAAGGTGCAAGTTACCAACATCTCGTCTTGCTCGGATCTAAATTGACAATTGCTTTTTGTGATATCGACCGATGCAGCATCCACCGCATTTTGTTTGACCAGAAACATCGCTTTTTCCGCTATCGCGCCAAAAATAAGGGCAAACACAATACAGGAAATAGCCAGAAAGCTCCCTATTTTGGGGTAACGTTTACGGTAGACCGAAACAGCTCCAAAAAGTCCAACCAGCAGCAGCGGAATGCCAATAATGACAGGGATATGCCATCTCGAATGGCCGTTGATTTCTATCCAAGGCTGTATGCCAACAGCTCTAAACAAGCTGTCTCCAAATGATCCGTCCACGTGATAATACCGGGACAATAACAGCATAGCGACGATTACGGCGCCAATGTAGAGATACCCTTTGTACCTGTTTATTAATTTCTTCATCGTCTGTCTACCTCTTCCTTATGCCCTAGCCCTAGCTCTAACTCAAGCTCCCGCTCGATTTCTGCATTTATTTTGCCCATCGCAATGGGGTCCTTCTCTGCCTCTATCCCTTGCTTGATTTCCACTTCTATCTATCCAACCATTCAATCACCGCTTCCTCGCTTATTATCGTTCCGTCCATGTGCTTCTGATATAGCCGATTTTCATTCCAGCGCGCTCCATATTGCGGTGGCTCTGGGACAAAAAGGCGCATTGTCCCACAACCAGCTTGCAGCCTTCCTCCCGGGCCGCATGAAGCCGCTGCTCCAGCAAAAGCCCATGCAAGCCCAGCTTGCGGAATTCCGGCAGCGTCGCTGCAAAGGTTAAGGAAGCAACGTCGCCATGCCGATACATGACGCCAACAGCCGCCGGCTGACCATCTACGCTTGCCAGATAAAATGACCATCCCGGCCGATTGAATAGGACACTATTGTTCGCAAGCACAAACGGGATGCCGTCATCCGACAAGCCGGTCCCTCTGCAATGTATGGTTGCGTACAGCGGCAGCTGATCCTCCTCCAGAGCAGAGATTATCACATTGGACTCGAATCCCGTCTCCTTCGATTCCAGAATCATGTCAGCCTCCATCTCATCCCTTTTTGCGCTGTACCTCTTATCTTCCAATTTCCCCCAACCCGCAAGATCAATATACATGGAGGTATGAACAGCAGATGAATAGAACCCACGATCCGTAAGCGCTTTAAGCAGCGTTTGATCAACTCCCGAAGGCACGATCTCCAGCTGAGGCTTACACTCTCTTTCCCTGTAGAACCTTAGGATATCGTCCAAATAACCGATATCGCTTCCCTTTAACCCTTTAACGGCATTAAATTGTCCCCAAGGCATCGTTTCGCTATACAGGCACAACGTTTCTCCAAACTCCCCGATATCAATTCCCTCTGGGTTTTCAGGACGGTCCTGAATAGCTTTCATGCGATCCCTCATATAGTTTATCTCTGATAATTCTATAGCATTTACAAGGTCTTCTGAAGGCAAAATAACAAACTCCTCCTTACAGTCAATAACTTCTATTATAGCATTTTCCAAAAGTGAGGAATTCTCATTGGAGCCATTATAAGTTGACTAGCCAACAGTCTTGGTTTGTTGTCTTGGATTGAGTCTTGACTTGGTGTTTTAGTTTGTTATTTGGGCTAGTAGCCTTACGGTCATCCGTGACCGCCAAAGCCTCAAAAAACCGAATTTCGACTTCGTAACGGTCACAGGTGACCGCAAGAGGTCAGAAAGAGTGTGGGAAGGAGCGATGCCCGTTGTTCACCCTGCTTCAATAGCTCTAATTGCCATATTGCAAGCGGAGCACCCAAGCCATACATAACGAACCAAATGCCTCAAAACAAACTCAGCAACCGAGCGAACCTTAGAAAGCTCCTTTGGCCTATAGAGCTCCCGGGTCCCTTCTCTAGACATTCAAAAACATAATGCTGAACGGCATGCCTATGAACTTATACGTTCTCATTGGTAATGCGGTAGCAAAAAATGCCCTGTCAACGCGTATCCGCGCCGAGACAGGACATTCATTTTGTATTCGCGGCTGGAACAGCTTATCCCAGCATGGCGGCTTGCCGCTTGTATTGATCCTCCAGCACCAGACAAGCCATAGCTTCGATAACGGGAACAATCCGGGGGCAAATGCAGGGATCATGCCGGCCGATGGTCGAGATCATCTGCTCTTCGCCGTGAATATTGATCGTTTGCTGCGGAAGCGAGATGGAGGAGGTTGGTTTGACCGCCACCCGGAACACAATATCCTGGCCCGTGCTAATGCCGCCGACAATGCCGCCTGCATGATTGGTGCGGAAGCCGTCCCCATCCATCGCGTCGTTATGCTGGCTTCCTCTCATGGATGCCGCTTCAAAGCCCGCGCCAAATTCAATGCCTTTGACCGCGCCGATGGACAACATCGCTTTAGCCAGCTCTGCATCCAGCTTGTCGAATACAGGCTCGCCAAGGCCTGCGGCGGCGCCGCGAATCCGGCATTCAACAATGCCGCCGCAGCTATCTCCCTGCCTGCCCAGCTCCTCCACGAGCTGGATCATTTTCTCCGCTGCCTCGGGATCGCAAGCGCGGACAGCATTAGCCTCAATAACCGCTTCGTCAAAGGTCTGACAAGCAATTCCTCCGATGGCCGACGTATAAGCCAGCACCTGGACGCCCCGCCGCTCCAGCAGCTTTCTGGCTACCGCGCCTCCGGCTACCCGGCCTGCCGTTTCACGCCCGGATGCCCTGCCGCTGCCACGGTAATCGCGAATGCCGTATTTTTGCGTGTACGAAAAATCGGCATGTCCCGGCCTGAAGGCTTCATGGATATCCTGGTAAGCCTCCGGCTTCATATCATGATTGTACAGGATAATCATAAGTGGAGTTCCTGTCGTTTTTCCTTGAAAAATGCCGGAAACAATTTTCACCTTGTCATATTCCTTGCGCGGAGTCGTAACGGAGGATTGCCCCGGTTTTCTCCGGTCCATCTGCACTTGAATATAAGCCTCGTCCAGCTCCACCCCGGGGGTTGCGCCGTCAACAATAACGCCAACCGCCTCGCCATGAGATTCGCCAAACGTTGAAATTCGGAATGCTTCGCCAAATGTACTGCCTGCCATCCTTAACAACCTCCCCAAGTATCAAACGTAATGCCAAAACCAAGCTGCTGCAGCCGTTCGTAATAGTCCGGCAGCGTTTTGGAGACGCAGCCGGGATTGGCAACCGATATGCCGTCCATTCTGGAAGATACAAGAGATAGAGCCATCGCCATGCGGTGATCGTCATGCGGGTCCAGCGTTGCTGGAACAGGGGTTCCGGGATAAACAGTCAGGCCATCCTGCTTTTCCTCCACCTTAATAGACAGCTTGCCCAGCTCCTTGCAAATAGCGGAAATCCGATCGCATTCGTGCTGCCGGATATGGGCCGCACCCGTCAACGAAACCGGGGCGTCGGCAAATATCGAAAGCACCGCAAGCGTCAATGTCTGGTCTGAGCAGCTTTTCATATTAGCCGCAAAGCCTCCGCGCAGCACATCAGGACCCTGCACCTCCACAAAGTCTTCGCCTCGAATGACAATACAGCCCATTAGCTCCAGATAACCCAGCAGCTCAATATCAGGCTGACGGGTGGACGCCGCATGGATGCCCTCAATTCTTACCGTGCCGCCCGTCAAGGCAGCCAACGCCCAAAAGTAGCAGCAAGCGGAAATATCCGGCTCCAGCACGATGGAGCGTCCTCTATAGGCTCCGTTTGGAATAACGATTGCTTGCCCGCCGTTCGTAACCTGCGGAACGACGCCAAAAGCCGCCATCATATCCAGAGTCATCTCCACATATTGCTGTTGAACAACCTCATCCTTAATAGCAATCGTCAGAGGTTCGCGCGCATAGGGCGCAGCAATAGCCAAACCGCTAATAAACTGGCTCGATGTATCTCCCGGCAGGATCACGTTTCCGCCCTGCAATCCGTGAGCCTTCAATAGATAAGGCAGGCTGCTGCCTTCCTTCTCCATCTGTATTTCTGCGCCGCGATCGGACAAAGCATCAAGCAGCGGAGATAGCGGTCTTCGCGCCAATGCCGCGCTTCCTGTTATTTTCCATGCGCCTGCCGGCTGAACCGCAAGGGCTCCCGGCAAAAAACGTGCGACAGTTCCCGCCGCGCCGACATATAGCTCACCGCCAACCAGCGGGAAAAGGCCTCCGCCGCCTTCAACCGTCACTTTGTTTCCTTCTACCTCCAGCTTGATGCCAAGCCGCGTCAAGGCGTCAATGCACCAGAAGGAGTCATCGCTTCGCAAAAAGCCCTCAATAATCGAGGTTCCTTCAGCCAATGCGGCGATGATCAAAGCGCGGTTGGTCAAGCTTTTGCTGCCGGATACCGTTAATACGGCTTCGACCTTGCCCCCGGGAGACTGAAGACTCACCTTGCCTTTATCCCCATGCAGAGACCACGGCGACCGGCTTTCCAAATCTCTTTCCACATGCTTGTTCTCCATTTGCTGCCCCTCTTTCCGTTGAAACCTCTTGTTGCCTTCATTATAATAGGGGTAGTGAAATAAATTAAATTAATATATTACCCAATATCAATAGACACAGTCTATGTCAAAAAGGGAGGGGTTTTCATTGATCCATTTGGAGTGGTACCGGATTTTTCTGCACACAGCAAGGCAAGGCAACTTCACCAAAGCCGCCAAGGATATGCATTTGACGCAGCCGTCGGTCAGTCACGCGATCAAGCAGCTGGAGGAGGAAATGGACGTCAAGCTTTTTCACCGGATGCCTAAAGGGGTAGAGCTGACGGAGGAAGGAGCCGTTTTGCTGGATTATGTGGAGCAGGCCTTTTCGATTCTGGAATCCGGGCAGCGGCATGTGGACGGGATGAAGAAGCTTCAGCGCGGGGAAGTGCGCATCGGAGCCAGCGACTATCTGATCAAGCATCATCTGCTCCCATACCTGAACGTCTACCACAAGGAATATCCCGGCATTCATATCCGCCTGTCCCACGGCAAAACGCCTGAGCTGGCCGAGCGGCTGCTGGAGGGTGAAATTCATTGCGCCATCGTCCATTTGCCCCTTGAAGACCCGCTTCTTGAGGTCAGGATGCTGGCGCTTCAGGACTATTGCTTTGTAGCTGGAGCCGAGAAGTACGGAGCCCTTAAAGGGAGGCGGCTAGGTAGAGAAGAGCTGTCCATGCTGCCGCTGCTGCTGCTGTCAGCGGGCAGCAGCACGCGGCGTTTTGTAGAGCAGTGGTTTGCGGAGGAAGGTATTGAGGTTGAAGCGGATATCGAGCTGGGAAGTCTTGACCTGCTTGCCGAATTTGCCATGCTGGGCTATGGCGTTGCGCTTATTAACCGCTCCTTCGTGGAGGCAGAGATTGCGTCCGGCAAGCTGCTGGAGCTGGAGCTGGCGGAGCCGCTTCCGCCTCGAAGCATCGGCTTCGCTGTACGGCGTGATTTGAAGCTCTCGCTGGCGGCGGAGGATTTTGTCCGTTTGCTGATTGAGGGAAGCTCGAAGAACAACACTCTGCTTTAGGACAACTTGCGCTTGTTCATAACCATAACGAATAAAAGGACTGAAACCGATCCGTATAGCAAGGGGGCGATCATTGCCCAAAGCTTCACCGTCCAGGATACGCTGTCGTAGTTCATCATGGCATGGATGGAATGACGAATTGGAGGAAGAACGTGCAGCACGTTATCCCAGCCTTGAGGCAGCATGTTTTCCAGTCCTTTCGCCCCCAGGGAGCAAGCAATTACGGCAGCCAGCAGCATAAGCGACTGCACTCTTGAAGCGAACAGTTTAACCGTAAACCAGCAAGCTATGGAGGCACCCAGCCAAGCGGCGGCGGCATGATAACCCGTTGCCATCAGCAGCTCCTCCATTGAAGCGGCCCGATCAAATTTGTTCGTCAAAGCAGGATAAGCTACGGCAAACCAGCCAAGGGGCAGCGTAAACAACCAGCTGTATAAAACCTTGGCCATATTCAGCTTGCTCAGGCTTCCCGCGTGCATCGAAGTGACAAGCTCTTGATTGTTCCTCTCCAAATCAATAACGGCAGCGCCAAGCGCGATAGATACAATAAACAGGAAGGATGCCGAAAACGCATAACTTCCCATAACGGGATTAGGCACAACCGAATAAACAAAAATAATGCCCAGCAAATAAACAAACGTTGGAGGCGCATAACGGTAAGAGGTCATGAAGCATTTGTGCAAATAAGCAAGCAATGCTCTCATTGTTTCCCCTCCAACTCTTGCCGCAGAAGCGAAAGCAAAAGGCCTTCGGCTTCCAATAGCTCGGAAATAAATCGCTTCAGCTCCGATTCAGGAATAAAACAGCAATAACACCCGTCATCTTCAAGCGCAAGCTGGACAGCTGGAAAGGAAATCCCAAGACGTTTCACCTGGTGCTCATCCAGCTTGCAATTCACCTCATACCTAACGCCCCTCTGAGGGCTGTCCTTTGCTCCAACATCCTCTTCCCGCTCCCGTTCCAAAAACAGCTCTCCATTCCGCACCAAAAGTGTACGATAAAGAAGAGACTCTGCTGGAACATCGCCATGCACCGCGACCACAATGGCAGTTCCTCTCTGCTGAACGGCTTGTAAGGAAGACAGAAGATGCTCCACAGATGCCTTGTCCAGGCCGGAAAACGGCTCGTCCAGCAGCAGCAGATCCGGCTCCCGCAGCGAGGCCTGCATCATATTTACCTTTTGCAGCATCCCTTTGGAATAATGGCGCATGTTTGTTTTGTTAGCGGGATCAAGCCTGAAACGCTCATGCAGCTCCAAAATCCGGGGCTGAAGCGCACGGGGTTCAATGCCAGCGATACGGCCCATATGCCGCAAATAGTCCGCCGAAGTCATGTTTAATCCCGCCAGACGGTCCGGCGCATAACCAATTACGGGCGGTGGAGAACCAACCATTATTCGTTCTCCCGAGGTTGGCGCAATCAGCCCGGCAAGCAGCTTGAGCAGCGTGCTTTTCCCCTGGCCGTTGCCTCCCCTCAGCAGCAGACATTCTCCCTTGCGAATCTCCAGGTTTACCTCCGACAGAACCGTAGAACCTCCATAACGCTTGTGTACATTTTTGAGGCTTACCAAAAGCTCGGTCATTGTACAACTCCAATCTGCCTATGTTCATGTATTCCGTTAATACAGGAGGCAAGCAATCATAAACGGGAGACAAGCTAGTTTCCCAATTTTATAGAAACGATATATTCCATGCTTAGGCGTCTCTTCTGCGATAAGCTATAATTGCTGCAACCATAAAAATCATTGCCCATACCACTGCAATACCTGTCCCTTGCATGGCCGTAAGTGTATTTATGTCATCAGATGCAGGCTTCATGTACATATATCCTGCTATATCGGGAAAATAGTTGAAAATACGCGGCAGATAATGTTCCGATAGCGGACTAACAATGAAATAATAACCAATTAGCAACGCCAAAGCAGGAGTCGTTCGTCTTAATAAAGCTCCAACTGCCGCACTAATAAGTGTAGTTATCGTTAAATACCCTGCTGCCCCAGCCAATGCTTCTATCATTTTGTTCATTTCAATCGCCGCCGCTGCATCTTTCATCATAATAAAAGAATAGAATACGCCTGATGCAGCAATAATCATCGCAGCAGGAACGGTTAGTATGGCTAATGCCACATACTTCATGGTTAATTGAAAGCCGCGCCAAGGCATCGCCGTTAGCGTTGTTGTAATCTGTCCATTTTCATACTCCGAACAAGCAGCCAGAATGCCTAAAATAATGAATCCTGCTTGAAGATATCCCATAGATGCAAGCCCCGTATTCAGGATACTTTGTGTTCCCGCACCTGATGCCGCCTGTAGACCAACAGAAGTAAAAGCTACAGCTAATACCATATTGGAAAGGAATGCAACACTAAGAGTAAGCCATATCAAGGGGAGCGTAACCAGCTTTTCCAGCTCGGAGCCCAGCGTTTGCATGATCTTTCGACTAGAAGAGACACCAGTAACTCTCATGCTGCAACGTCCCTTCTATGGAATACAATAGCTGCGATAATGAAAAATACAACTACCCAGGCAGCCATAACGAAGCCGCCTGCAAGTGGAGTGTGAACACTATCGCTCATCGACATAAACATATCAATACCAGCCCTGTCTGGTAAATAATACGCCAGCTTTGTAACCTTGGAAAGCACAACGCTTAAAGAAACAACCGATGAATTAATCATGAGTACAGTAAGCGGGATGACTCCGCTTTTTGTAATAAAAGTTAACCCGGATGCCAAAAGAGCAGTCAAAACCCAATAACAAACGACGCCAAGAAGTTTGGACCAATCAAAGGTTGGGGCATATTCGCCCAATATAAGACGCGTTACAGTTAAGGTTGTGAAAATAGCTACTGCACACAGCAGGATGCTGATGACAGTTACGGCGCCCCCTTTTGCCAGCATAAAAGAAAGCCGGGATGGAACAACAGATAAACTTGTCGTCAGTTGTTGTCCCCCTCCGTTTTCATTGCTCTCCCTCACATATTCGCTGCTTACAGCAAGCACGCCAACTATAATGACGCCTTGCACACCAAAGGCTAATCCAATGTAGCCAACCTCTGATAGCCGCGTGCTAATGCCTGCAATAATATCCTCTTTTTCTGCAAAATTATCGAGAACCGCAAATAACGCCGGGGCAAACGCCCCTAGCAGAAGGGCGAGCCATATATAAGGCAGGGATAACAGTTTGGATAGCTCCGCCTTAAAAGCTTTCATCCCGTATCACCTGCCCGTTCCGCTGTCAGGGCAAAGAAGGCATCCTCTAGCGTGGAATGAGTGCCTATGACTTCCTCCAATGCTCCATTGGCAACGATTTTGCCGCGTTTAATGATAACCACATCATCAACCGTCTCTGCAAGCTCACCCATGAGATGACTGGATAATAAAATCGTGTTGCCAGACTCGGCGCGTTCCCGCAAAAACGTCCGAATCCACCGTATTCCCTCCGGATCAAGCCCGTTAACGGGTTCATCCAATACCAATATTGGGGGATCGCCAAGGAGAGCCGCTGCCAAAGCAAGTCTTCTCCCCATACCCAGAGAATAACTCCCCACTCGTTTGCCAGCCGCATAAGTAAGACCTACCATATCCAGCACTTCCTCGACACGGGAGCGGGGCAACCCCGCCGCACGGGCAATCCAACGCAGATGCGCGCGTCCTGTACGCATTCCATGCGCTCCGGACCCATCGAATGCGGCTCCCACTGTCGTTAGGGGATTAGCTAATTGTGCGAATGGCTTCCCGTTAATAAGGGCACTTCCCGATGTGGCGCGATCTAGTCCAAGCAGGATACGAAGAGTCGAGCTTTTACCCGCTCCATTGGGACCCAAAAAACCAGTGACTCTGCCTGGCCTGGCCTGAAAGCTGATCCCTGAAAGGATTTCATGAGCTCCGCGGCGTTTCACTAAATGATCAATGACCAGCAACCATAACACTTCCTTTCCGTTATGGTTCCTATTATAAAGAAGCAAAGTTACATCCCGGTTATCCTGTCGTTTAATTCTGGGTTACCTTTTGGTTAAGCCTTGCCGATAGCTGCTCTTGTGCCATTTTCGTCTGATGTAAAATCAGCCTTCAGCTTCATTTGTTCGAGCATATACGTTGCAATGGATAAACCGATCCCGGCCCCGCGCTCATAGGAGAAATGGTTTATCCCCGGACCTCTGTCTGCAATAATGATGGCTTGTTTTTCGATATCAACGACAATGCTTGCGTATTTCCCCTCTGCGGCATGACGAAGGATATTCTGAAACAGATTATCCAGAACCCGCGTCATCCAGGCCGGATCAACCTCCCAATAAAAGGTTTCCTCTGACGGTAAATCAACCTCCAGCTGGAAATCTTTTTCTTCAAAAAGGGGATACCACGCAGCAACAGATGACCTTACTAAACGTCCGATATCGGTTGAGGCGGGCCGAAACGGATGTTTTCCCGAAGTAAGCAAGGTATAGGAAAATAAATCATCCATTAGCTCTCCGACCCTTGTAATCGTATGATTTATTTCGGCTAAGGAGTTTTGTCCTTCTGCACTCATTGCTTCTTTGTTTAGGCGGGTAACATGTCCTCTCAAAACAGTAAGCGGCGTTCGCAGGTCGTGAGATAAGTTGGCAATGAGCCGCTGTCGTAACAATTCCTCTTCATATTCTCGTTTGCGGCTATCCTCAAGCTGCTGAATCATCCAATTAAAGGACCGTCCTAACTGATCAATTTCATCCATGCGGTCATTTTGAATGGCTATTGGTTTAGGGAATGTATGATGATCTGCTGAAAATGACATAACCTCCTGCAAATTCGCAAGACGTTTCCGAAGTCTCATAAAAAACACCCAGGATATCACAACAAATGCAGCACTAATAAAACCAAGCAAAACCAATGCAACATAAAATAGATTTAAGGTATTCAAGTCTTCCTCATTAATCCCCGGAAAACTAATGATCGCAAAAAAGAAAATAAGCACAAGCGGGGGAATAAAAATAAATTGAAAATGTCTCGTTAAAAAACGGCGAAACAAGGTGCCGGGCTGCTCCTGTTTATGATTCTTTTCCTGCTTCTGTCCCTGTTCATGTTTCTGTTTCTGCCCCTGTTCCTGTTCCTGTTCCTGTTTCAGTCTCATAGCTTCACCCGATAACCTATTCCCTTTAATGTTTCAATGATCTCCGGCGAATCAGAATAAGGCTCCAGCTTTTGACGCAGCCGATGGATATGAACCAATAATGTTTTATCGCCCGTTATATAAACCTCCTCCCAAATGGCTTCATAAATTTGTTCTTTGGGCAGCACCTGGTTGGGATGGCGCAAGAAATACATCAGGATTTGATGCTGCTTCCCTGTCAAAATGATTTCTTCGCCGCTGCGTAAGTCGATTACCGTTAACCCCTCTGGATTGACTTCAATATGATTTCCTAACAAGATGCGTTGAGACTGCACTTCGCCCCTTCGGCGGATTAATACTTCCATTCTTGCAACCAGTTCTTCCATATGGAAGGGCTTTGTTAAATAGTCATCAGCAAATTGCAGTCCGTCTACTTTATCATCTATGGATGTCCGGGCTGATAACAGCATAACAGGAACAGCAGGCGCTGCCTTTTTTAACCGTTTTCCCACCGTAAATCCATCCAGGCCAGGCAGCATAATATCCAAAATAACGATGTCATGGTGACCCGCTTCTTTTTCGGCCCCTTCGCCAGAAAGCAGCCAATAAACAGCATACCCCCGCTGCTCCAATTCTTCTTTTACCCAAACGCCTATTTCTTCGTTATCTTCTATGTATAACACGCTTCTTTTCACGCAGCATCCCTCTCTCTCCTTCCAGTTTAAGTCGCGTTATCCAATAAAACAACTCATAAACATTCGCATGTTCTCCCCTTCGCATGATATCGGATTTTCAAATTCAGGAGGTTTTGCTTCCTTTATAAATTCTTGAAAACTAAGCGTTACAGTAAGTGGCATACAAAAAAGAAGCAATGATTCGTCATAACGGGAAAGGATGAAAACCAACAATGACTCACGAATTTATTCTGCATACGGAGGGCCTGAGCAAAACCTACGGCAAGCAGCGGGCTGTGGATAACCTTTCGCTGCAGATTAAAGCAGGCACTATTTACGGCTTGCTGGGGCCAAACGGCGCAGGCAAATCCACTACGCTCAAAATGCTAACCGGGCTTATCCGTCCCGATGGAGGTCAAATTTGGGTGGACGGCGAGCCCTGGACGCGAAGACATCTGGACTCCATCGGCGCTTTGATTGAAGCGCCCGCTCTATACGGCAACCTGACCGCAACCGAAAACCTGACCGTACACGCCAAGCTGAGAGGACTGCCGAACAAAGCTATCCTTGAAGTATTGGAAACGGTAGGGCTCCAGCATGCTGGAAAAAAACGGGCCTCCCAGTTTTCGCTTGGCATGAAGCAGCGGCTTGGCGTAGCAATCGCTTTACTGGGCACGCCCAAGCTGCTCATTCTGGACGAGCCTACAAACGGCCTTGATCCCATCGGCATTCAGGAGCTGCGGGATTTAATCCGCTCCTTCCCCGCGCGCGGCATCACCGTTATTTTGTCCAGTCATGCCTTGACGGAGGTGGCCCAGCTTGTCGAAAGTATTGGCATTATTAGCGAAGGACAGCTTAAGCATCAAGGCCCTCTCCGGCAGGACGAGGATCTGGAGACGTTGTTTATGGACGTAGTTCGGGGGGCGAAAACATGATTGCCGTCATTCAATCCGAATATCTCAAATATAAGCGGACTTTTATGAGCAAGCTGATGCTTTGCGCCCCTTTGTTTATTCTGGCCCTTGCTTTGCTGGCCAAGATTGTTGCGCCGGACCAAAACGGGGACTGGAGCTTTTTGTTAACGGTCATTTACAACTGGTGGCCGGTCATTTTTATTCCGATTGGCATAGCCTTGCTTGCCGCGTTGATACACATTCAGGAGAAAAAAGCAGGCAATCTCGTAAACCTGCGTATCCACAACGTTTCTCCCTGCCGCGTCTGGTTTGCCAAAATCGCCGTCGTGGCCATCCATTCCTTTTTGGCAACGCTGGTTTTGATAGTCTGCACGCTTGCTTCGGTACTGCTCATATCGGCAGACAGCAGCGTTCCGTGGAGCCAACTAATCATAGGCGGACTGCTGATCTGGCTGGTTTCGCTACCGCTTATTCCGTTACAGCTAATGGCTGCGTTCTGGAAGGACTTATTTGCCAGCATGGGATTGGGCATTATCGGATTTTTCTGGGGCGTATCCGTAGCTCCAGGCGCTAACTGGATGTTTGTTCCATGGAGCTGGCCATCCCGCCTGATGGCGCCTATCGTTGGCGTTCATCCTAACGGCGTATCCCTGCCGCCCGGAGATCCCTTGCTGCTTGACACCTCGGTCATCCCGCTCGGGATCGGCATTTCGATTGCTGCGCTTATCCTGTTTTCCAGCCTGAGCGCTTTATGGTTCAGCCGGAAGGAGCTTCGCTGATGAGACAGGCAGACCCTGCAAAACAAGCAAACCTTGCAGTCCTGCTCCAAATCGAATGGCTGAAGCTGAAACGCACGCCCTTGCAATGGCTATTGCTGGCTGGGCCTATCGGATTTGCCGCGCTTATTGTCTGGTATTACGCGGGAAGGGCGGTAACTCCGGGCCTTCTGGCCCTGATCTTCGAAACGTTTGTTCAGGGAGCCAGCACGATCGCCCTTCCAATAGGCATTGGCCTTCTTGGAGGGTATATGATCCTTCAGGAGGAGCTTGCAGGAAACTTCAGCGGATTTCTGGGCACCGCTATTCCGCGTTTCCGCCTGTATGGCAGCAAGCTTTTGTTAATCATTGTGCTAATGGCGTCCGCTATGGCTTTGTCTGCCCTTGCGCTTGCCGCCGGATTGCAATGGTTTACCTCTGTACCCGTCCGCTGGGATGTCCTTGCTGCGGCGGCAGGCATCAGTATCGCGGCTTCTCTCCCGTTAGCGGCGCTGCACCTGTGGGTCAGTCTGGCGTGGGGAATGGGGGCGTCGGCGGCCATAGGCGGAGGCGGCCTTCTGGTCGCGGCATTGTCGGCAACCTCTCTCGGAGACGCAGTCTGGCCATATATTCCATGGGCATGGCCCATCCGCCTGTCCAGCATGCCGGGACTTTATTTGCTGCCGGAGCTGCCCAATGAAGCGATCATGAACGAACTCTATTCAAAAGCCTTACAAGGTTCGGTGTCGGTTGTTGTAACGTTTGTAGTATTATGGGTTTGCGGCCTTCTATGGTTTCGGAAATGGGAGGGCCGCAAAGCGCAGGAATGATAATGGAGGAACTGGTTTGGAGGTCTTTGTAATGAAAACGATTTTGATCATAGATGATGAAAAGGATATGGTTCGCCTTCTGCAAGATACGCTGGAGGGCAAAGGTTACAACGTATTCACTGCCGATGATGGCGATACTGGCATTCTCCTTGCAAGAAAACAGCCCGATTTAATTATTCTGGACATTATGATGCCAGGTACAGATGGCTTTGAAGTTTGCAGGCAAATCCGGGACGTTGTTTTATGTCCCATTCTGTTTCTGAGCGCCAAGCAATATGAGCAGGACCGGATCAAAAGCCTGGCGATCGGCGGGGATGATTATATCGGCAAACCGTTCAGCTTGCTGGAGCTTCTGGCCAAAATAGAGGCCCATCTAAGACGCGAGGAACGAGCCATGCTGCTTAATGCGCAGGGCGGACGGAGATTGCTTCATTTTAAAAATGCAACGGTGGACCTTCAGTCGCGACAGTTTCTCCTCAATGGACACATCCTGCCTCTGACCAAAAAGGAGTTTGATATCGCCGAATTTCTGGCTCTGCATCCCGGCCAGGTTTTTTCCAAGGATCAGATGTACGAAAAAATATGGGGATACGATGCGGAGGGCGATGCCAACACGGTCGCGGAGCATGTAAAAAACATCCGAGCCAAAATAGCTGAAGCCGATCGCGACGCAACGTACATATCGACCGTATGGGGGATCGGATACAAATGGGAAAAATCTTGATGCGTTGGCCTCTCAAGTGGCAATTTATAGTTGCTTTTGCCCTGATTCTAATCCTTAGCGCGGCGGCAACGGCACTGACCGCTGTCTCATATATTTACCTGTATACAAAACTGGAGTATTCCAGCATCTATCCCGCCAATCATTATGAAAAGCAAATTCCTTTGCTGGATGCCTCCATACGCGTGGAAGGCGCTGCACTGCTAGATCCAAGTCAACAGGCGAAACTCCAAGCTATGATCCCGCAGGACGGTATTCGGTATCAGGTGGTTGACGGAGAGGGCCGTTATCTTTATGGTACGGAAGAGAGCAGCATACTGGCGGATCGGGAGCAGCTCAGGAGCAGCATTAACACAACCTTGAGCGGTGATGGAGAATATACGGTTATCATCCCCCTTTTTGGAGAGAATGGATCGCTGGACGGCGGGGTCTTGCTCCTGTACAATCTGTCTCCGTCGTATGCCAGCACAACAGATAAGCTTCTTTTTGCCCCCTTATATGCATTTCTGTTGCTTTCTCCTTTTATTTATGTCGCCTTATTCACGTTTCTATTCGCTAAACTGTTAGCTAATAATATGGGCAAGCCGCTCCGGCAGCTTATCGAAGCCGCCAAAAAGATTAAGAAAAAGGATTTGAATTTCACCGTCGACTACAAGGGCTCGAATGAGCTGGGCCAGCTTAGCGAAGCTTTTCGGGATATGAGGACAGAGCTGGAGGCCTCCTTGCTATCGCAATGGAGAATGGAACAAGAAAGACTGGATTTGATGGAAAATCTGGCTCATGATATCAAAACGCCTCTTGCCATCATTAGAGGTTATGCCGACTCCTTGCTGCTGGAGCAGCCGGAGAGCAAGGAAAAATGGCAGAAGTATATAACGGTCATTAAGGAACATGCTATTCGCGGGTCCCATTTTGTAGAGCATATGCAAATTCCGGCCTTATCTCAGCCTTCCTCGTTTGCTATCCAATACACGTATGTGGACATAGCAGAGCTGCTTAAGAAAAAAACAGAAGATTACAGGCTGCTGGCCTCTCAGAAAGAAGTTGAGATCCGGCTAACTGTCGAAGGCAGCGATCCTGGCAAGTCTTTTGCTACATCTGCCTCTATTGCTCCAAAAGGCCGGGTTGATATCGGGAAGCTGGAACGGATTTTGGACAACATCGTCCTGAACGCCATTCGCCATACACCTCCCAAAGGAAACATCCGGCTTGAAGCTAATGTTCGCGAGGATGGCTGCACCATCGCAGTTTGCGATACGGGAGAGGGTTTTGACGCCGCTGATCTCCCCCATCTTTTCACCAGGCTTTACAGAGGCGCCAGTTCAGCCCAAAAGGACGATTACGCCCATTCCGGGCGCGGCCTTTATATTGCCAAGCAACTGGCCGAAAAGCATGGCGGAACAATTCGGGCATGCAATAAGGAAGGGGGCGGCGCTTGCGTCGAATTCACCCTGGCATTTGGCCCCAATCAAGGCGTGACTAAAACAAAACCAGCTAATACTTTGTCATCCGATAAAACTCCAAAATAAAAATGGGGCATCGACAAAAAACAGGCATAGGTAACATAGGTAGCATCGGTAGCATCACTAGCATCAGTAGCATCGGTAGCTATCTTTCGCCCAGCTGGCGGTCACCGATGACCGTTAGAGCCCCAAATGGACACATTGGCTTCAGCCAACGGTCATCCCTGTCCTTTAGACACGTAAAGGCCGCGTTTTCGGGCTGAATTTAAGCTTTTACGGTCATGGATGTCCGTAGCGTACAGGGTGCCCGTAGGTAAGGGTGTGCGTAGCGAAAGGGTGTCCGTAGAATCTTTGTCTAGCTTCCAGCCCTGTCACTCCACAAAAACGCCACATGCCGTTTACAAGCCTAATTCAGCAATCTTCGCTCCTTGTCCTGTTTCGATTTTTATATCCTCATCAATAAAAAAAGAGCTGCCGGCCCAGCGAATATGCTTGGGGTCAACAGCTCCTTGCTTGTAATCCGCTGCTCTACCAGTTCGCGACGCACATATGTCCTGGCGCAGAAAGCAGCATCCTTTATTTAGCTACAATATAACCTTCCGCCTTCAGCAGCTCGGCGATCAGCACCGCGCCGCCGGCAGCGCCGCGCAGCGTGTTATGCGACAAGCCAACAAACTTGTAGTCGTAGACGGAATCCTCGCGCAGACGGCCGGCGGACACGCCCATGCCATGCTCGATGTCGCGGTCCAGCTTCGTTTGAGGACGGTTTTCTTCCTCAAAATACGTAATAAACTGCTTCGGCGCGCTTGGCAGCTCCAGCTCCTGAGGGCGTCCTTTATACTGTTGCCAGCGCTGCAGAATTTCTTCCTTGCTTGGTTTGTTTTCAAATGAAACAAACACGGTTGCAAGATGGCCGTCAGTTACCGGCACGCGGATACATTGCGTCGTAATAAGCGGGCCTTCCGCTTTTACGATTTCGCCGTTTTCGACGCTGCCCCAAATGCGCAAAGGCTCCTGCTCGCTTTTTTCTTCCTCGCCGCCGATGTAAGGGATAACGTTGTCCAGCATTTCCGGCCAATCGGTGAAGTTTTTGCCCGCACCGGAAATCGCTTGATAAGTGGATGCCACAACAACCTTAGGATTAAATTCACGCAGGGCGTTCAACGCCGGAACATAGCTTTGAATGGAGCAATTCGGCTTAACCGCAATAAAGCCCGTCGATGTGCCCAGACGTTTGCGCTGCGCTTCGATAACCTCAATATGGCCAGGGTTGATTTCGGGAACAACCATCGGCACGTCCGGCGTCCAGCGGTGGGCGGAGTTGTTGGAAATAACAGGCGTACCTGTTTTGGCATAGGCTTCTTCCAAAGCTTTGATTTCATCCTTCTTCATATCTACTGCACAAAAGACGAAGTCGACGCCGCTTGCCACTTCCTCTACTTTGGAAGCATCCTGCACCATAATTCCTTTTACAGCTTCAGGAATCGGAGTGGACAGCTTCCATCTGCCCTGAACCGCTGCCTCGTATGTTTTGCCTGCCGAGCTTGCGCTGGCCGCAATCGCCGTTACTTCAAACCAGGGATGGCCGTTCAGCAGCTCCACAAAGCGCTGACCTACCATGCCTGTTCCTCCAACAATACCCGCTTTCAATTTTCCAGTCATGAATTCTCTCTCCCTTTCCGTAATCTCGTTATCCTGGAGTTATCCTGTAATTATCGTTGCTTAATTAAATGCGGCTTATGCTTTAATGGTTCCCTCCGAGCGGCAACAACAAAAGGTCGCAATCCTTCAAAAGCGCGCTTGCGGAGCAAGCTCCAATGGAAGCCCCGGATTTTTTGAACAGCCTCGGAAGGAAAGCTTCGCTCGCCCTTGCTGCTTGCGTAATAAAAAAAATCCCACCCCCAAGACAATAGTCTCAGGGACGAGATTAGTATGCTCGTGGTACCACCCGGATTCACAGATATGTCGCCATATCCGCCTCTTCAAGTACGACTGCAAAATGAACAGCTTATACTCTAGCTCTGTAACGGGAGCTCCCGTCGCACTATCCTTTCCGGCGGGTTTCCCCGTTCCGTCATTCCAATGCGCGGCTCTTAGTCTTTCTTCAGCGGGTTATTCTCTGCTCCTTCGCAGCTGCCGGAGCTCTCTGCAATCAAATAAATCCGCCTACTCGTCTCGTCGTTGCCTTTTCATATTGGTTTTATAATAGCAAGCAATAGCGGAAAATTCAATCGTCTTTCAGCAATTTTTCGAAAATCCCGCTGAGCATATATTGCCAGCCCTTTTTTGGAGAGGGTACTTGCTGCTTGAACGGTCTTTACCTTTTGGCTTTCGTTTTTAGCTTTATGCCGCCAAAATATTATGGCTCTTGTATAGCTAAAATCTCGGTGGTGCCGTTCAAATAAGCCTCTTCGCGGAACGACTGTGTAGCGGAACGTATTGCATCAGAAGCCCAATGCGATGCCGGAACGTCCCGCCAGACACGGCCGCCCTCCGTCAGCTTCGGACGGTCTAGTACCCGATTCAATACGACAACAGCCTGCGCCCGCGTCACTTGACGATCCGGGCGGAAGCTGCCATCTTCATAACCCGTGAGCCAGCCTTGCTCCGATACGATGGCAATCGCCGAGGCAGCCCAATGCTCCGCTGTATCCGGGAATTGGCTTAACGGCTCCGTCCCTTGTACCGCACGCCAGCGGGCCAGAACAACTGCCAACTCAGCGCGGGTCAAAGAGGATTCCGGCCGGAACGAACCATCAGGTCCGCCGTTCATCCAGGAGGATGCGGCTGCATTGGCAATTGCCTCAGCTGCCCAATGCTCCTGCGGCACATCGCCAAAGGCTGGGCTTGCGCTGTTTGCCGCCTCTGCCGAACCGGTCGGAGACAGCTTCGCCAGCAGTGCGGCAAGCTCGGCGCGCGTAACAGCCCGGTCCGGCGCGAAACGGCCGTCACTGTAGCCGTTCATATAGTTGCCGTGGGAGGCAACAATGGGTTCAGCTGTCAGCACGATGGCATGGCCGGAACCTTCCGTCTCAATCGTAATACCGGTTGCCTTGCCTTGAGTATCATAACGAACCTTCCCCGCCACCAAACGAGTTTCTCCATTTTCAACTTTCATGTATACCGCCAGTTTGCGTGCTTCGGCCGCATCAAGAGCCTCCAGCAAAGGAAGCAGCAGGCTGCCCTTGCCCTTAATTCCGCCACTTGCAAAGGAGACTGCAGCACTTGCTTGCTTCACATTCCAGTTACGGGTTAGCCCGGTATTTGTTTGATCAAGAAGCTGCTTTGCCAGCTCTGTCCCTCCGGGCACCGCGAACTGAACAGACAGCTCGTTGGAATTGTTTTTAGGAAAATCCAATGGCATTTCGTATTCTGTTTCCTCTATGCTCAAAACCAGCTTAAGCTTCAAATCTTTGAGTTGTCGAATGACCTCTGCCGAAAACGTGAAGCGCACCTGCTCCGCTTTGTGAGCTAAACCTGATGGCGACTCAATACGCAGCACATTTTCGCTGACGGCGGAGGCAGCAGAAACAATGGCTCTGGCCGACTCCAGCTTCAGCTCATAGTGCAACGCTCCGCTTGAATGAACAGTGCTTAGTTCCGTAAGCCCCGTTATCTGTTGTCCGTTTAGCCTTAATCCAAATATTGGGCTGCGCATGATTGGCAATTCCGCCGCTGGTCTTGCTCGCATAATCTCTATTTCATAGGTTTTTTTAACCGACGCCAGCTGTGCCGTTGCTTCAATGTTCACTGTATTGGCGCCATAGTTCAACGAAACTACTGCTTGCTCCCCTACCTGCAGCGCCTTGCCGTTGACCGCCACCGTTGCGGCTGTATCAGCCGTTGAGGCTGTCAGCAGCACAGAAGCAACCTCGCTTGCCACCTGTGCCGTATAACGCGTCTGCCGCGGATCGAATGCTGGAGAAAGGCCCACCAGTTGACCGTCAATGCTCAGTGTCAATGAAGCAAGATCAGCGTTAATACGTCGAATGTTGTCCACTTCAATAGTAGCAGCTGCTTCATTGCCAGCTGCATCTTTTGTGTAGACGGTGTAGACGCCATTGGTTTGTGCATCAAACTGGCGGGCTTCCGTTATATCGTTGCCAGCTCCGCCGCTGAAAAATGTAATCGGCTCCTCGCCCTCTGCCCACTTCACAACTATGATAGAATTGCCCTCGCCGATGGCAGAAGCTTGCGCAAGAACAGCAACTCGGTCCCCCGTTGGTTCTTCCGTTTCCAGGCTCAGTTGCAGTTTTGGCTCGTCCCGATAAATATTCATCACATTAATTTGCTGAACGGTGCTGTTTCCTGCGTAATCATAGGCAATGACCGTATAAAGGCCATTGGCTGCAGCAACAAACACTCCGTCCTTCACTTCTTCGGATAGCCAAGGGTTCTCCGTTTCTGGAGAAACGACGGACCAAAGCACAGTTCTAACTCCGCTCTCGGAATCCGACGCATTTACGGAAATCGTCACGTTGCCGTTAGTCGGAGCCGTATAGTCCGACGTTAGCGTCAAGGTTGGCTTAATTCGATCCACGTTTGAAATCGTAATCCTCTCAACGGCTTCATTGCCAGCCATGTCACGCGCATAGAAGGTGTATACGCCGTTTTCATCGGCTGTATACTCTGCTTCATCCAGCACAGCCTCACCGCCGCCATCGATGAAATATGCGATATCATGTTGACCCTTCGCCGCACGAAGCTCGGCAAGGCTGTTGCCTGCTGACTCGCCAGCAACAGCAGCCTCAATGACTACCACAACATCACCGTTGGTTGGGGCACTTGGCGAAGGTGTTAACGTCAGCTCAGGAGCCTGCTTGAATATATTCGTTATCTCTATTGTTTTCACCGTTTCATTACCTGCCGCATCGCGTGCATAGACAGTGTACGTGCCGCTTTCATCAGCCGTGAACGCTGATTCATCCAGCACATCCTCACCGCCGCCGCCAATGAAGTAGGCGGCATTACGGTCTCCCTTCGCTGCACGAAGCTCGGCAAGGCTATTGCCCGCTGACTCATCAGCAAAAGTAGCAGCAATACCTACCTCAACGTTTCTGTTAGTCGGAGTATTTCGCGAAGACGTTAACGTCAGCTCAGGCCCCTGCTTGAATATATTCGTTATCTCTACTGTTTTCACCGTTTCATTGCCAGCCGCATCGCGTGCATATACCGTGTACGTGCCGCTTTCATCAGCCGTGAACGCTGATTCATCCAACACATCCTCACCGCCGCCGCCAATGAAATAGGCAGCATTTTGAGCGCCCTTCGCCGCTCGAAGCTCTGCGAGGCCATTGCCTGCTGACTCGCCAGCAACAGAAGCCTCAATACCAACCACAACATCACCGTTGGTTGGGGCACTTGGCGAAGGCGTTAACATCAGCTCAGGCGCTTGCTTGAATATATTGGTTATCTCTACGGTTTTCACCGTTTCATTGCCTGCCGCATCGCGTGCATATACCGTGTAAGTGCCATTTTCATCAGCGATGAACTCTTCTACGTTCAGCACATCTTCGCCGCCACCGCCAATGAAGTAGGCGGCATTACGGTCTCCCTTCGCTGCACGAAGCTCGGCAAGGCTATTGCCTGCTGACTCGCCAGCAACAGAAGCCTCAATACCAACCACGATATTACCGCTGGTAGGAGTACTTGGTGAAGATGTTAATGTCAGCTCAGGCGACACTTTGAATATATTGGTGACTTCAATCGTTTTCAAAACGGCATTGCCCGCCGTATCCTCCACGTATACGGAATAAACGCCATTTTGCGTTGCAGAAAACCCATCATTTAACGAAGTTCCGTTTCCGCTTTGAAAAAAAGCCGCATTTTGCAGCCCTGCCGCCCATAGCCGCTTGGCAATGGCTACATTATCCGAGGCGTCTAGCCGGATTTCCACATCTGTATTAGTTGGACCTGCCGTCCCTGAAGCCGTCAAAGCGATAACCGGCGGGATTTTGTCAATTGAAGAGACTGTAACCGGAAACACTGCTTCATTACCCGTTATATCGCGGGCGTATAGAGTAAAAGTTCCGTTCTCTGTAGCCGTGAAGCTGCCTGTCGCTAGCGTTTCTCCGGCATTGTCGCCCAACAGATCGTGGCCCTGCGCCGCAAAATAATGGACATCCTGATTCCCGGATGCCCACTTGAAACCGGCAATCGAACTTCTTGCCTCCGTCGCCGAAACCTGAACCGACACATCCCCATTACTCGGGCTGCTTGGCGAAAGCACGAAAGAAAGCTGCGGAGCCGTTTTGTCGTAAATAATCGCGGAATTGTCCGTCGTTGCGGTAAAAATGCCGCCTGGCGCTCCAGCCTCTGAAGATATGGCCGCCGACAGAGATACAGTTCCTTCCGGATTCGCATCCGTCAGCGCCAAACTGGCGCTCCAGCTTGTCCCGCTCCCGGTTGCCGCCACTGTCGTTCCGGCAATCTTGATAATGGGACTTTGAATGGCAATATCCGTATCAAGCTGAACGGTTACCGTATCTCCGATTTTGGCATAACCTGATGCGCCATTCGAGGAAACAATGAGCGAAGCCAGATGTGGAACGGGCCGGTTCAGCTCATAAGACGAGTAGATATAATCAAAACCACTGGTCCATCCATCCATGAGAGTATCAAGCGTCGCCCACAACGCATGCGGAGGAATATTCAGCGCATTATCGGTCTTGAGTACGGTTGATCCATCGAGCGAATAGCGAAAAACGGTGTCGCCAATCGGTTGATTCATGCCGGTTGATTCCACCTGGTAAGAGGAAATCGTAGCCCAGGCCGCCGTCGCTGGAATGGCAGACGGATCGCTTGTTTGTCCGATTGCACCGTAGTTGCTGTAGGTAAACACAGGATTCCAGCTTGATCTCGACCAACCATAATCATAAAAAACGGATGGCGTCATCCAATCGGCGACCGCTGGAGGGCTCATGCTTTGATGGACAGAACCGTCCACACTGTATGTATATTGTGTAGCCCGTGTATGATACGTATCGTTGGTGTAAACGGAATAGCCTGTTAAGATCTGTCCGCTAACGCCCGCCGCTCTAACCGGCGCAGTCAATGCGGGAGTCAGCAGGGCTCCAATTACAGGCAGCACCACAACAAACGCGGCAAGCCAATACAACATGCCTTTTTTATTCATCACAACTATCCTCTCTCCCATTCAACTAATAGTTCGCCTATTCTCTTACTCCGACAGCCATGTCATATGGAATAGCTCGTAGCAGCCCCCAACAATGACGGCGAGCGCCAGCACGATGCTAAAGTACCATCTGGCAAACTTCCAGCCTGTATAGATGGCATTCCACCAAAGGGCGATATACAGTCCCACTCCCGCGATAAGTACAATAATAGAAGCAATTATGGAATCACTCATGCTTTCTCCCCATCCTTTTCCAATGATTTCACGCGACTTCTCGGCTTACTAAAAATAGGTCAAACGAAGCCATTACTCCATACCTAAAAAGGAGTATCTTTCGACAATTCCATTCATATAGATGTACAATTTCGCTCTTGCTTCCAGTACAATAAAGAAAAACGGCTAATTTAATCCAGGGCCTGTTTGCAAACCTGCTTAGGGGCATCCGTCACCGCCTTGCATGGAACGAAAACTCGGCAACTCCTGCTCCCTGATGTTTGCAAACACGCCCTTATTCGGGGTGTTCGGGAATGACCAACCAGCTTCATGGATCCGAAATGACATTAAGAGATTGGATGCGGCGAAATCCCTATACAGAAGGATCGCCACTCCGCAAACTGGCAAAAGCCGCAGCGTCATGCCTCCGCGAGCTGCACCTGAAGCAGCGGCTTCATCTGGACCTGAGGCCGGAGCAATTTATCATCAGCGCTGATGGAGAAGGACTCCGACTTGCGGGTTACGGGCGCGATGCCTTTTGGAAGCAGGAGGAACATGGCAAACATGGAGATACTCATGCTCCGGATTTCGGCCGTTTGCCGGAAGCTTTGCCCTACTGTTCGCCAGAGAGTACGGGGAGAATGCAGAGGGGGGTTGACGAACGGAGCGATCTTTATTCGCTTGGCGCCATTCTTTACGAGCTGGTTGCCGGACGGCCTCCCTTTGCCGCAGTTACTTCCCTGGAATGGGTCTACATGCATCTGGCCCAAACCCCTCCTCCGCTGTCGGCGCCCGGATCGCCAGTGGTTGACGGACAGCTCGAAGCCATCATTATGAAGCTACTCGCGAAAAACCCGGATCAACGCTATGAAACTGCGGACCAGCTCATTCACGATCTGGATCAATCCGGGACAAGCGACGAAGCTTATATCGAATTGCAAGGTTTTTATGGACGGGAATACGAAATAAACGCGTTGACACAGGCCTTCTATTCCGCCTGTTTCGGCTCAACCGAGATCGTCTACGTAACCGGCGAAGCCGGCATCGGCAAAACAAGCTTGATTCATACGGCATTTCGGGATTTACGGAAAAATCATCGCTTTTATTATATTTCCGGGAAGTTTCAGCAATTGGCTACCGGCGTGCCTTATCAACCCGTCATTGGAGCCTTCCGCGGCCTTGTCCGCCATATGCTGGGAGAAGGAATGGCTCATACCGAGCCATTAAAAACCCGGCTTCAACATGCGCTTGGCGCCAATGCGGCAATAATGACCGCCATAATTCCGGAGTTGGAGCTGTTGACCGGCATTTCTCCCTTCCCCGAGGAACTGCCTTCCAATGAGTCGCAAAAACGATTCATCTACACATTTAGGAGATTCACGCAGGCGCTGGCATCCAGAGATTGTCCAATTGTGCTGTTTATTGATGATTTGCAGTGGGCCGACGCCTCTTCTTTGCAATTAATACACGCCTTGTTGTGCGATCCGGAATGCCAATATTTATTATTCGTTTGCTCTTATCGCCCCTCCGAGCCGGGCCGGGAGTCGCTGCCCGGCTACGAGGAGAATGGAAGCATCTCCGACCAAGCCGCCGTTCGCCATCTTGAGCTTGCGCCGCTTGATAGAGAGCACATAGGCCGCATGATGTCGGAAACGCTGGATGTCCAGGCGGATTTTACATACCCATTGACCGAAATGCTTTATCGCGAGTCGGGGGGAAATCCATTTCACTTCAGGCAGATCCTGCTCCGGCTCCGCGACGATCACATTGTACGTTATGATGAGGCGAAGCGCTCTTGGCAATGGGATATCGGCCAGATGATGAATCTCTCCCCGCATTACGCTGTTCAAACGCTAATTCGCCACCGTCTGGAGCGGCTTTCGGACAATGAATGCAAGCTGCTGCAAATGGCTTCCTGCATTGGCAGCGAATTTGACCCGGCTATTATCGCCGAGGCGGCAGGGCAACCGCTATCCGTTGAAGATTGGACCAAGATGGAAACGGAGGGGCTGCTCAAATCCTCCAGACCGGAACGGTACTTTTTTGTCCACGACAGCATTCAGAAGCTGATCTACAGCGAGCTCAGCAGCGAGGTCAAGCAAGCGTTTCACCAAGCCATTGGAGAAACATTGCTTACACGGCAGAGCGACAGCGAGGATATTCCGTTTGATGCCATCAACCATCTGAATCAAGGCTCGGATACGCTCTCTGATCCCGTCGCGATTAGAGCGCTTGCCCGCCGAAATCTGGATGCAGGAGCCGGAGCCAAAGCGGCTTCCGCGTACGATATGGCCTTGTCCTATTTTGGAAAAGGGATCGAGCTGCTCCGTCCTTATCCGGCTGAGCTGGCATTGGAGCTGGGATTCGAGCTGCAGCTCCAGCATGCGGAATGTCTTTACTTGTGCGGCAGCCACCGCGAGTCCGAGGCCGGAATACAGCTCCTCCTGCAGCGCTCATCCAGCAAGGCGGAATGGAGCCGGGTGCAGATGCTCCGCATTATGCAATTGATTAATCAAGGGAAATATGCGGAGGGAACCGAGCTTGGTCTAACTTGTCTTCGCGAGCATGGAATCGACATTTCTCCGCAGCTGGAGCAAAGCCGTATGAAGGTTGAGGCGGCCCGCATCGAGCAGATTTTGGAGGAACGTCTGGACCAGCTTAGGGAGCTTCCCGATATGTCAGACCCGGAAACCATCCTGATCATGAATTTAATGTTTGCCATTACGCCTTCCACCTTTTTTACAAATAAAAATGTGTATGCCCAGTTGATGTGCAAAGCGCTGGAGCTTACGCTGCAATACGGCAATACGCCAGTATCAGCAGCCGTTTACGCCGCCGTCGGCATGCTGCTTGGCACAGATCATGGCAATTACAGCCTTGGCCTGGCCGTGGGCAAAGTGGGCGTCGAGCTGTCCCGGCGTTATAATCTGGCATCCATCAAGAGCAAAACCTATACCATTTTTGGCGGCGTATTGAGCCAATTTGCCGGAGACAGCCGCGAGAGCGAGTCTTATTTGGCTCAAGCCTTATCCAGCGGACTGGAATCCGGCGACTACATTTTTGCCAGCTATGCGGTGGGTGCGCATGTCAATGCCATTTATGCCCGAGTGCCCCTCAGCAAGCTGAATCGGACGATAAACGATTATATGACCGTTCTGGAAACGACCCGGGATGATTTTGTGCTGCAAAATCTGTACCTGTACCGGCAGCTCGCGCTGGCTCTTCAAGGAGCGACTTCATCGCCCGAAAGCTTCAGCAGTTCAGGATTTGAGGAGGATGAATTTTTATCCCTAATTTCGGGCGGAGAAACGGCTGTCACCACGTTGTTCCAATACTGCGCCTACAAAACGCAGCTGTGTTTCCTGCTGGGTTATTATCAGGAAGCGGCAGAGTGGGCGCGCAAAGGCAGGGAGCATGAAGCTTACGCCACTCATCTGCCGCATCTGGCGGAGGGCTTGTTCTACGAACTGCTTGCGCGGCTCGCGCTTATGCTTCCAGGAGCTTCTATAGAACGGGGCAATACAAAGGAAGCAGATAATAGGAAGGAAGCAGACGGCTCGAGGAAAGGGAGCGATCGCGGAACAAGAACGATTGCGGAAGGTCTTACCGTTTTCCGGCATTGGGCGTCTATCGCGCCAGCGAGATATTTGTCCCGGGCCGTTGTGCTGGAAGCCGAATACGCCAGAGTCTCGGAAAAGCCGGAACAAGCCGAAGCCTTATACGACCAAGCCATCCGGGAGGCGCGGGAGAGCGATGATATTGCTGCAGGCAGCATCGCGGCAGAGCTGGCCGCCCGCCATTACCGGGAACGCGGAAAAAGCACCAGCGCTTCCTACTATCTGGAGCTTGCGCTTCAAGGCTACAGCCGGTGGGAGCTTGCCATTAAGGTAACGCAGCTGAAGGAGCTGGAGGCGCATTGGACCAATCAGGACAAGCCAGAGCTCACTCCGCTTGCCGAATATCAAGCTTCGGGCGGAGCGCGCGGCGCTTCCTCACTCTCCGAGATTCCGCTTGCAGGCGATGCTTCTTACAGCCATCACCTTGATCTGGACGCTATTCTGAAAACCGCCGAAATGATCGGGGGGCAGGATGACACGGCAACGGCGCTTCGTAATATTCTTCATACGATTGTCACCTATGCAGGCGCCACAACGGGAGCGTTGCTCACCCGCGGCAGCGAACGGCTGTATGTGCAAGCCTATTACGATATCCACTCCTCCGATGTCTTCACTCCGACGGGGTTGAACAACGATAGCCTTTCGCTGCCGGAAGGGTTGATCCGGTATACGCTGCTGACGCAAGAAGAGGTCCGCTATAGTCCCGAAGAAGAAAGCTGGCTGGACCATAATCCTTATATTGCAGAACACAAGCCGCAATCGGTGCTGTGCCTGCCCGTCACGGTGCACGGTACGATGCAAGGCGCGCTTTATCTGGAAAACCGCCATACCGCAGCCGTCTTTGCTCCCCGGCATCAGCCGGTGCTGCTGGCTATGGCCGCTCATGCCTTATTCCTGTGCGCGCTGCAAACCGCAGTTGACAAGGCCGACGCCCTCCCCGATGCGTCCAGGCTGCCAGCGTCGCCGCAAACGGAAATGCTGGAGGAGCCGCTCACGGAGCGCGAGCTGGAAGTATTGGCTCTGCTGGCTGCGGGATTGTCTAATAAGGAAATTGCCGAACATCTCATTATTGCAACAGGAACAGTTAAGGTTCATATCAAAAATCTGTTTGCCAAGCTCAAGGTAAACCGGCGGACAAAAGCAATCGCCCAAGCCAAGGAGCTGAAGCTGTTAGATTAGCGCCAGCACCTGTGGACGCTTACGAAGCACTGAGCCAAAGCCCCAACGCCAAGGCCCAAGGTGACAACATTGTCACCTTGGGCCTTTCAAATTGTAAGGCAAATCGAAGGTACTCCTAAGCTGTCCTTTCTATAATTGGAGTATAAAGCTTAAGGAGTGAATGACATGCCGATTTTGAAGGCTACGGGCATACAAAAGGTTTACGGCAATAAATATAATCGCCAGGAAGTATTAAAGGGCATCAACCTCAGCATTCAGGAAGGCGAATTCGTGAGCATTATGGGGGCGTCAGGCTCAGGCAAAACGACCTTACTTAACGTATTGTCCTCCATTGACAAGGTCAGCTCGGGCAGCATCGTGATCGCGGGAAAGGATATTACCGGGATGAATGAAAAGCAGATCGCAGAGTTTCGCAAACGGAATTTGGGTTTTATTTTTCAGGAATACCATCTGCTGGATACGCTCACGGTTAAGGAAAACATTATGCTTCCGCTCACTGTTACCAAGCTGCCGCGCAAGGAAGCCGAGCAGCGCTTTCAGATGATTGCTTCGGAGCTAGGCATTTTTGATCTAAAAAACAAATATCCACGGGAAATATCCGGCGGGCAGAAGCAGCGCGTGGCGTCGGCAAGAGCTTTTATCCATCGCCCCAGCCTTCTGTTTGCAGACGAGCCAACCGGCGCGCTGGACTCCAAGTCCGCTTATTATTTGCTGAACAAGCTCAGCCAGCTCAATCAAACCTTGGGCAGCACCATTGCCATGGTAACGCATGATGTGGAAGCTGCTAGCTACAGCGAACGGGTTATTCTTATTAAGGACGGGCTGATCTATAGCGAAATCCATAAGGGCTCCAAAACGCGCGAAGCGTTTTACGGCGATATTCTGAGCAGCCAAGCCTTGGCGGGGGGTCGTCCGCTTGAGCATTAAAAGCATTATTTTCCATAACCTCATCGAAAATGTTAAGCATTACTTTCTGTACGTTTTTGCGCTGGTGTTCAGCTCGTCGCTGTATTTTTCCTTCGTCACTCTGCAATATGATCCCGCAGTGGGCCGGCTGACGGGCGGAATCAAAGGAGCGGCTGCGCTTCGCGCAAGCTCCATACTGCTCATCGTTATCGTTGGCATTTTCCTTTTGTACGCCAATAATTTGTTTATCCGCAGACGCGGTAAGGAAATCGCATTGTTTCAGCTTATCGGCTTGACCAAAAGTCATATTTTTCGAATTTTGACGGCCGAAAACTTCATGCTTTATTTTGTGTCACTGCTGATCGGCATTGGCATCGGGCTCTTTTCATCCCGCCTGCTGCTGGATATCCTGCTGGATTTAACGGGGATTCAAGCATCCGCCTCGCTGGATTTTTCCATGCAGGCGCTGGTTCAAACCCTTCTTGTGTTTGTGGCCATCTATGTGCTGATCATGCTGTCCAACTTCCTTTTTATCAAACGGCAAACCATCCTTGGTTTATTTCAAACAATGGCTTCGACGGAGGACAGGGGAAGAAAGCTTTCACTGCTGGAGGTGCTTTCCGGCATTGCGGGTCTTGGCTTGATTATTTACGGCTATAACCTGTCATCCCGACTGTTCGATGCTACTAATATGAGCTCTGCCAATGACTTAATGATAGCGATGGTACTGATTTTGGGCTCTGTTATCGTGGGCACCTATTTGTTCTACAAGGGCTCGGTTCGCTGCATTTTTTATCTGGCCCGCAAACGCAAAAACGGCTTTTTGAACGTCAAGGAGGTGCTGTCGCTATCCTCCATCATGTTCCGCATCCAGTCCAATGCGCTTCTGCTGACTATCATTACAACGGTATCGGCGCTGGCGCTCGGCTTGTTATCCTTGAGCTACATCTCTTATTATTCCGCGGGAAAAATGGCGCAAGCAACTGTTCCGAACGACTTTGCTTTTATCTATGAGGTAGAAGCCAATCCTTTCAGTGACGGGCTTGCGGCAAAAGGCATTTCCTTTGAACAACGCAATATCAGCGTACTTCAAGTAAATGCGAAGCTGCCGGGAAGCGGGGACAGCGGCGAAGAAACGGCCAATGAACTGCAAGAAGTCATACTTGGCGTTATTAGCGAAGCCTCGGTTGATGGTTTGGATGTTTCAGAGCATGAAACGCATCTTTCCGGGTATAGCGATGCTATGAAAATGGTGCTTCCGGGTGTGTTTGAAGGCCAACTGGTATTCACAGGCATGAAGGAAAACATCCCGCTAGCTATCAAGGGCATTCAAAAGGAAGCGGTAGTATCCTTATATTTCTCCAACGGCAGTTTACCCGTTGCCATTGTTGACGAAGCGGTTTTCAAGCGTCTTCAGGAGGATGCTGATTCCAAGATTCAGCTCGACTCCTCCACCTATATTGGCTTCGATATTACAGACAGGGAAAGGGTCGCGGAAGCAAATGAGCTGTTTATGGCCATGAAGGCCGGCGAGAAACGTTACAACGGATCTCAATTGGATAGCGAGCAAGCAACCCTGCAAAACCTCGGCCTGCTCCTGTTTGTTGTCGGCTTTCTGGGTCTCGCCTTCCTGATGACCTCCGGCTGCATTCTGTATTTCAAGCAAATGGAGGAAAGCCAGGCCGAGAAGCCAAGCTTCACCATCCTGCGCAAGCTGGGCTTCAGCAGAGGGGATATGCTGTCGGGTATTATCCTGAAGCAGTTGTTCGGCTTTGGCATTCCGCTAGTTGTCGGTCTTGGACATAGCTACTATGCCGTTCGCTCCGGCTGGTTTTTCTTCGGCACCGAATTGTGGACGCCCCTGCTGATTGTTGTGGCTATCTACGGAGGTCTGTATTCAATCTTCGGCGTATTGTCCGTTTTCTACGGCAAAAGGGTAGTAAAAGAGGCACTGTAACGAGTAACGACGGTTGCTTGGCAATTGAGCCCGGCTGGAACCGGGGGAAAAACAATAAAGGTGAAGGTAAAGCCATGAAGAAAACCAAAAGATTCAAACTCGGAAAGCTGCTGCGAAATATCGGTTTGGGCGTCCTTGCGCTTGTCGTTTTGGGAATCGCCTTCCATCATATTTTAAATAGGTATGAGCAGGTGAAATTCCCGCCGATTGGACAAATGGTCGAGGTAGACGGAGGTAAAATGCATGTCTATGAAAAGGGAACCGGCGACAACACGATTGTTTTGCTCAGCGGTCTCGGAACCTCTGCGCCAACGCTGGATTTCGAGCCTCTTATACACGAGCTGTCAAGGGAAAATAAAGTGGTAGTGGTCGAAGGCTTCGGCTACGGATGGAGCGACTCCACAAACAAGGAACGCACCGTTAAAAATATCGTAGAGGAGCTTAGAACCGCCCTCAAAAAATCCGGCATCCTGGGACCGTATGTATTGATGCCGCATTCCATGTCCGGCATTTACAGCCTTTATTACGCCAATCAATATCCGGACGAGGTGAAAGCCATTGTGGGCAATGACTTAACGCTGCCGCAGGCAGTAGCTTACTTCGAGGAGGAGGTTCCCGATACACCTTCATACTTGTCCTATCTTGCACCGGCGAGTATTGCCCGTCTCATGACAGTGATGGCTTCGGAGGATTTCCTTCCCAAAGCTCCGGAAGGCGTTTATTCCAAAAAAACGCTGGCCGCAATGAAGTCGTTTGCGGCACGGAAGACTTATAATCGTAATGTTGTCGACGAAGCCAATTACATTAAACAAAATATTGCTGCAACAGAAGCACTCCGCCTCCCGGAAAATATGCCTATGCTCATCTTTATGAAAAAGGATGATCGGGTGCGCGAAGACGGGAAGTCCATCGCTTCCTTCTACCAGTCTCAGTTGACCACGCATCCCGCGAACAAGCTAATTGCCTTGGAGGGCCATCATTATCTGCATTGGACGTTATCCAAGGAAATGAGCGGGCAAATAAAAGATTTCCTTGCCTCGATAGCTACGCATTAGCGCGGGCATCAAAATGGCAACATGGCGGCGTTCTCTAAGGAGAGCGCCGCCTTTTCATTATTTTGGAGAATAAAAAATCGGTATTGGGAAAATATACCCTTAACCTATACTTGCTCCAGCACTCCTCGCTTTACGGTTTGAGCAACCTCTCACAAGGAGTCTATCATGATGGACATTTTGGAATACAGGCATTCGCCCTTTAGCACCCGGCTGACAGACAATATTGAAATCGTCAAAAAGATTTATAACGATTCCGCCGACATTAGATCTAGATCGTTTCCGCTTGCGGGCAACACCGATGCCTTCCTGTTGTTTATTGACGGCATGATCAATGAGCAGCTTCTTGATCTGCATGTTCTGGCCCCGCTTCTGCAAGCCCGTGCTGATCCTGACCAAATAGACTTTTCCTACATAAGCTCGATTGTTGCTGCAAGCCAGCTAATAATCGCCGCCAGCTTCGACGAACTGCTGCGTTCTATTTCAAACGGAAGCGTCGCACTGCTCGTTGACGGACTTCCCTTTGGCATTACGGTCAGTTTGCCCGGCTGGCAGCAGCGCAGTATCGAGGAGCCGGCGGCAGAATCTATTATTCGCGGGCCGCGCGAAGGCTTTACCGAAACGTTAAGCGTCAATACCTCCATGCTGCGGCGCAAAATTAAAGATCCTGCCCTGAAGCTAAGCCCGTTTCAGGTCGGACGGTATACAAAAACAGAAATCATGCTTGCTCATATTGACGGCATCGCGAATCACGACCTTGTCGAGGAGGTTCGAAGCCGAATCGGGAAAATTGATATCGACGGCGTGCTGGAAAGCGGCTATATCGAAGGACTGATTGAGGATAATCCCTTTTCGCCTTTTCCGCAAATCCAGATTACAGAACGCCCCGATGTCGTTAGCGCCGCTCTGCTGGAGGGAAAAATTGCAATTATGCTGGACAATACGCCCTTCTGCCTCATTGCGCCAACTACCTTTTTTTCAATGCTGCAATCGCCCGAGGACTATTACCAGCGCTTTATGATCAGCAGCTTTATTCGCTGGCTGCGGTTTCTGTTTCTATTGATTTCATTGCTGCTGCCTTCGCTTTACGTTGCGGTGCTGACGTTCCATCAGGAAATGGTGCCAACTTCGCTCCTGCTTAGCATAGCGAAGTCGAGGGAAGAAATTCCTTTCCCCGCGCTTGTTGAGGCTCTGCTGATGGAGGTTTCCTTCGAGGCGCTGCGAGAAGCCGGCGTTCGCTTGCCCAAGCAGGTCGGCTCCGCCGTCAGCATCGTTGGCGCGCTCGTCATCGGACAAGCGGCAACCTCGGCCGGTCTTGTTTCGTCGCCAATGGTTATGGTTGTTGCCATTACCGGCATCGCCTCCTTTCTGCTTCCGCAATATAGCGCCGGAATCGCCATTCGCGTACTTCGTTTCCCCATTATGATTTTATCGGGGATGTTTGGCCTGCTCGGCCTGATGCTTGGCTTATTGACTATTATTGTTCATCTGTGCTCCCTCCGCTCATTAGGCGTCCCCTATCTGCAGCCCCTTGCGCCAATGAAATGGAGTGAAATGCTGGATACGTTTATTCGAGGGCCTATCTGGGGCATGCGCAAGCGGCCAAGCCTTACCGGACGCAAAAATACAATCCGTGAGGCTCCCTTCAACCGTCCCGAGCAAGGGGAAGAAGGAGCGTCCTCATGAGCCGGGGGACTCGTTTTCTTTTGCTAATACTGGCTGCCATGCTGATTTGCCCCCTGCTTGGCGGCTGCTGGGACCGCAAGGAAATTAACGATCTGGCCCTTGTTACAGGGGTAGCTATCGACCAGCACGGCGACAAAAACGTTGAAATCACCATTCAAATCTTTATTCCCCTAGGCTCGACGCAGGGAGGCGAATCGCTCGGGAAAGCAACAAGCGGAACAGGGACAACCTTCATACAGTCTGCGTCTGGCGAAAATATTGCCGATGCGTTGTCCCATCTTCAAATGAAGTTTTCACGCGAAATTTTTTGGGGACATTCCGAGGTCTACATATTTGGCGTGGACAGAGTAAAGAAGGGGATCTCGAAGGATATGGATTTTCTCATGCGGGATTCGGAGCCGCGCGAGCGCGCCTTCGTTTTTGTGAGCAAAGGAAAAGCAAAAAAGGTATTAGAGAAGCATTCCATTCTGGAGCGCAATACGTCCGAGGTTTTACGCGAGATGGCTAACAACCGGGCAAGCATTACCACAACGCTGGCCCATTTGCAGGAGATGCTAGACAATGATAGCAAAACGGCTTTGCTGCCGTGGGTGGAGCTTCTGCATGCGCCCAATCAGCCTGATCCCACAAAAGGCGTCGGTTACATTAGCGGAACCGTTATTCTCCATAACGAAAAGCTGGCTGGCATAGCCAGTAATGAGGATACCAGAGGCTTGTTATGGACCATTGACCAAATGCACAATGCAACCATTACGATACAGCCGGAGTCTTCGGACGGCACCTTATCGGTTCAGCTTTTGCGAAGCCGCTCCAGAATAGTGCCAGCCATCAAAAACGGCGAATGGTCCGTCACTATCCATGTCAAATGCAAAAACCAATTAATCCAGAATGAATCAGATATTAACATCAATCAAAGCAGCGAAAGCTTGCAAGCTATTGAAGCGCAGCTTGAACGCAATATTGAGCAGCGAATTTTACAAGCAGTTGAAGATGCCAAAACCAAATATAAGGCAGATACTTTCAACTTTGCAGGAGCCTTTCATCGCAAATACCCCGGTATATGGAAAAAGCATCAGAAGGACTGGGACGAAATTTTCCCAAAAATAAAGATCGCGGTAAAAGTGGAAGCGGAAATTTTGCGCCCCGGCATGTTCAACACCCAGCAATCCGGCTAGAGAGGAGCGACAGCTTGCATGAGCAAGGAGAAAATCAACGGAAATCAAATATTTTGGATGATTTCCACCATGCAAATCGGCATGACTATATTGCTCACCATCAATCCCTCCATCGCCGTCGCCAAGCAGGACGCCTGGATTTCCATCCTGATCTCCGGTTTGTTTTCGGTGGGCCTGGCATACGTGCTGACGCGAATCAGCATCCTGTATCCCAACGAAAGTCTGGTCACCTATGCGCCTAAAATTTTGGGCAAATTTGTTGGACATGTCGTCATTCTGCTCTATGTTGTTTATTGGTACACCGTGCTGGCGATTATTTTGAGGCAATATGCCGATTTTATAAGCGGTACCACTTTGCAGCTGACGCCTGTATTCATCCCCATCCTTGGCATGCTGCTTGTGGCGGCTTATGTATCATTCGCCGGCATCGAGGTACTGGCTAGATGCAGCGAGGTGCTGGGACCGCTTATTCTGCTAGGTATAATGGTGCCGCTTCTGCTCAATGCTCCACAAATCAAGATCCATAATCTGCTGCCGATTATGGCAGACAACACCCCTCTTGTGCTGCTTATGGGAGCACTGCCAACCGCTTCGTTTCTAGGGGACAATATTATGCTCATGATGATCCTGCCTTTTCTCGCCCGTCCTCGCGAAGGCGTCAAGGGAGCAATATTGGGCTCTGTTGTGGCCGGCATCTTTACGCTGCTGTCTGCTATGCAGTGCATCGCCATCTTCGGTCAATCCACTTCGTCCAGGCAAACCTATCCGTTTCTTAATCTGGTGCGTTTCATTTCCTTCGGGTTTCTGCAAAATCTGGATTCGATCGTTGTCGCCATCTGGATTATGGGTATATTCATCAAGGTATCTCTCTATTTGTTTGTGGCCTCCTACGGCACCGCCCAATGGATGGGGATCAAGCGTTGGCGAATCATCATTTTTATCGCTGCTCCAATTGCGCTTACGCTCGCCATGCTGCCGCGTAACTTCGTGGATAGCTCCATTCTCTATCCAAAGCTCGTCGCCGTCCCCTTCAACCTGCCCGTCCTTTTTATCCTGCTGCCGCTGCTGCTGTGGATCGTGGGGACGATTCGCAGTAAAAAGAAAACCACCGGGAAAACGAAGCAGCAGCCCAAAGCTCCCGCCTGACCGCGGCCCGCCCATCACTGAAACCATGAGACGTATTGCATTCAACCGCCACTCCTTCCCGCTTTTGCAGGAGTCGACGCTTCCGCCTGATCCCTCCGCGTTTCCGTCCTATCTCTCCGGATGGAGGAAGGCGATTGGCTGCGGATTTTACGAAAAACCCGTCCGAAATAAGTTATCGTGGAAAATCCGACTCGCTCGGCAATTTCCGTAACCGGCAAATCGCTATCCAGCAGCAAGCGCTCCGCCTCCTGCACGCGCAGCGTGTGAAGGTAGTCGATAAAGGTTTTGCCCGTTACCTTTTTGAACAGCTTGCAAAAATGATTGGGACTTAAGTTAACCATCCCCGCCGCTTCGCCAATCGTAATTGGCTCGCGGAAGCGCTCCCTGAGCGTCTTGAGCAGGCTTGTGAAGTCATGCGGATTGTAGGGCCGCGGCGGCGCCTCCAACATAAACTGCTCCGCGTAGCGAAAATAAAGGCCGAATATACGCAGCAGCTCCGCTTTAACAAGCAGCTCATAGCCGGGACGCTTCTGCCCGAATTCCGATAGCAGACGCTCGAAGGCTTCCCCTAGCTCCTCCATGCATGGAGCATCCTTCCTCATCCAGCTGGGCCATCTTTGCTGCTGCTGCAAGTAGGGAACAAAATAATGATACTCCGTAATATCCAAGCCGCTGCCCCGGACAAGCGCTTCGTTAAACACGATGCAGATCAGCTCCGTATCGGGAGTCTGCGTTGCCGCGCTGTGCAATTGTCGCGAATTAATAAACGCAAGCTCGCCTTTGCCGATTTGCTCAAAGCTGCCGTCAATCTGAATTTTGGCCAGCCCTTCCTTTACATACACCCATTCGATATGATCGTGCCAATGGGGATAAACGTCTCCCACCCGAAACACATTGATCGGGAAGGTGCGGTCCGGTATAAACGTATTTTCCTTTAGCGGACTTCTCGTCATGCCGAGCCCTCCCTTCAGATACGATTTTACGATCATATTAAAATGATAGCGTTACCTAGAAGATATAAATTCGATTATATAAAGAAGATTGTGCGAATGGTTCGTCAGATTGTACCTAGCTCTGCTAGTCATGATACCTTATGATGGAGTTGTTGTATATGACTAAAAAAGTGAGGGACATCACTATGAACAGCATAAAAATAGGCACGCTGGTTGGCGGCAACAATGCAGCTAAAATTATTCCCCAGCTCATTCCGCACGGCTTTGAATCGTTTTCCCTGACCTTCTGGCAATCGACGGGAACGACTCCATTGCAGGAGCTGGCGAAGCAGGTGCGAGAGCACACGGACAAACATGGAATTCCCATTTCGACGCTTGGCATCTTCGGCAACCCGCTGACGGGAAAAGGCGACAGCGCAGACACATTGGCAAGCTGGGAGCGGCTGATTGATGCGGCGGAGGCTTTTGGCTGCGATACGGTGGCCGGCTTTACGGGACGGGTGCCGGGCAGCATTGACGAGTCCATGACCCGTTTTGGAGAAGTATTCGGGGAGCTGGCGAAACGCGCGGAGTCGCGCGGCATCCGCCTTGCTTTTGAAAACTGCGATATGGGCGGAACCTGGAAGGAAGGCGACTGGAACATCGCGCATAACCCTACAGCCTGGGAAATGATGTTTAACGCTGTTCCAAGCGATAGCATCGGCCTTCAATGGGAGCCTTGCCATCAAATGGTCAGCCTGATCGATCCTATTCCGCAATTGCGCAAGTGGGTAGGCAAAATATTTAACGTTCACGGCAAGGACGCCACAATCGCCTGGGATATCGTTAAGGAATACGGCATTCATGGACCCCGTGAATTTGTATGGCACCGGACGCCGGGCTTTGGCGATTCCAACTGGACCGACATCATTTCCATTCTCAGACAAGCCGGCTACAGCGGCAGCATTGATATCGAGGGCTGGCATGATCCCGTCTACAAGGGCGAGCTGGAAATGACGGGGCAGGTTCATGGACTTAACTACCTGAAGCGTTGCCGCGGCGGCGATTTTGTGCCGAATCCGGTAGAATAACAACCACTTTAACAACGGGGAGCTGTCGCTAACGATGAAGCATTACATATTGGTCGCAGGCTGCGGAGGCATGTCCAATACCTGGCTGGATTACGCCGCTGAACGTCACAATGCGGAGGTTGTAGGCCTTGTGGATCTCTATGAGGAAACCGCCCGGGCGATGGCCGCAAAGCGCGGGCTGAACGTCCCGGTGTTCACCAATCTTGAATCGGCATTGGCTGAAACAGACGCCAGCCTTGTTTTCGACGTCACTATACCGTCTAGCCATAAAGCGGTTGTTACAGCAGCCATGAATGCAGGCTGCAATGTGTTCGGCGAAAAACCGATGGCCGAATCCATGGCGGATGCGAGAGAAATCGCGGCGCTTGCCCAAGCAGCAGGCAAACGGTATTCCGTCATGCAGAACCGCCGCTATCTAAAGCAAATCCGTTCTTTGCGCAGTCTGCTGGACGCGGACGCCATCGGCACTGTGGGCACGATAAACGCAGACTTTTATCTCGGCGCCCATTTTGGCGGCTTCCGCGATGTTATGGACAGCCCGCTAGTCGTCGACATGGCCATCCATACGTTTGACCAGGCCCGATTTATTAGCGCTGCCGATCCCGTGTCCGTTTATTGTCACGAGTTTAACCCTCCCGGCTCCTGGTACAAGGGAAATGCATCGGCCATTTGTATTTTTGAAATGAGCGACGGCTCCGTGTTCAGCTATCGCGGCTCCTGGTGCTCGGAGGGACTCAACACCTCCTGGGAATCGGACTGGAGAGTGATCGGCAGCCGCGGCACCGTGCGGTGGGATGGGCATTCCATGCCATATGGCGAAGCCGTCAACGCCGAAAAATCGGAAGGTTTTATCCGCGAGCAACTGACTGTGCACGGTGAAGATGTGTGGACCGGCCGGGAAGGCCATTATGGCTGTCTGGATGAAATGTTTGCAGCCCTGGAGGAAGGACGCCCTGCGGAAACGGACAGTGCAGACAATCTCAAAAGCATGTCCATGGTATTTGGCGCTATCGAAAGCGCGCGCACAGGCAAAAAAATCGGCTTGTAAACCGTACATGACAGGCAGCTTGAAAAATATAGGACAGCTCGATATCGGGCTGTCCTTCAAGCGTTGCGTTGTGAACCGTCGAACAAGCGCCCTGCCGGGCACAAAAAGACGTATAATATGCTCATAATATGCTCCACACGGAGTTTGCTTGCACGCCCTGGCACTTACTTCTCCAGCTCTTTCTGCAAGCTTTCCTTGGCCAGCTCGATCAGCCAGCAATCTCTGTATTCGCCCTCATGCCACTCATGCCGGGGCAGCAGCCTTTTTTTGACGAACCCGTTTTTTTCATACACCTTGATTGCCCTCTCGTTCCATGCCTGCGGATCCATGACAATTTTATCGGCCCCCTGACAGCTGAACAAATAACGGGCAACCTCTCCGATCAGCCCTGTGCCGATCCCCCGGTTCCAATAAGCCGTCTCTCCGATGAACTGGTCCATTCCGTAGATAACGCCGTCGTTTTCCCCGTACCCGTAAGACTGCTTGTCTTCATCGTCCAGCGGATAAAACTGCAGGTAGCCAATGTCGTTCCCCATAAACTGAATGATGCAAAGAGTAGCCTCACTCGTATCCTCATAAAAGCCTTCCCTGATGTCCTCCCGGCTTTGCGGCCGGTCGCGCCCTTCATAATAAGCCAATACATCAGGATCGTTAAGCCACTTCCAAAGCAGCGCCGCATCCTCCGGCTGCAATAATCTAAGCCCAATTTGTTCTCCCTGTATCAAAATCATGTCATACCCCCTCTTTTTTCCATTATAGTCCTATTCCCGTTCTCTGCAATGCTCTCCGATGCGCTGCCATGACGGCATAAGGATTACCGCCTGTCGCCCAAAATGTTCCTTTTCCTGCAAAATGGGTATTCTGGGTGTATACAAGTTTTTTTGGACGGTTTGAAAAATGAGACGGCTTTCGGTTGTATTTATAGTGAAAGGGGGACCCGAGGGTGCAAGCTTCATCTGAGCTCAATGAACGAATTCGCGAAGCCGTCGGATTGTATTCCGACAATTTGATCAAAATTGCTTTTGCTTATCTCAAAAACATAGCTGACGCCGAGGAGGTCGCCCAGGACGTATTTGTGGCGTACCTTCAAAAAGCTCCCGTCTTCGAGAGCAGTGAGCATGAAAAGGCATGGCTGATACGAACAGCCATCAATAAAAGCAAAAACATGCTAAAAGCAGGCTGGTTTAAACGCCGGAGCCCCCTTCCGGACAACCTGTCCTATTTGCCCGGAGAAGACCATGCCGTGCTGCAGGCGGTGTTGTCTCTTGCTCCAAAATACCGGATACCGATTCATTTGTTTTATTTTGAAGGTTATTCCCTGGAGGAAATTGCGGATATTCTTCATTCAAAACCCGCAACGATAGGAACATGGCTGGCGCGTGGACGCTCGCAGTTAAAAGGCCTGTTAGGAGGTTGGCAGGATTGAAGCATTCGGACTATAAAAAAGCGTTCTCCAAATTGAGAACAAGCGATGATTTTCAGAAACGGACGCTCAAACGGCTGGAACGAGAACAACAATTTATCGACCCGCATACAAAAGGAGAGACTTATATGACAACTACAAACCGTAAAAAACAAAACAAAACGTTTGCATGGGCAACGGGAGTTGCCGCATGCGCCGTGCTTGCGGTAGGCGTGTTTGCTTTTAACCAAAGCCCGGACGGCGCGGCGCCTATTCCAGCGCCAACAAACAGCATTGTTGAGGGGCAAACGCCGACATCATCTTCACCGCAAGCCTCAGGCACGACTCAGGCGCCGCCTGCCGCCAAGGGAATTGTCAATATCGACGGCACTATTGAAGAGGTTTCCGCAGACGGACAAAGCTTCCGCATCGGCGAGCTCTGGGTAACGGTAACGGATGCAACGGAATACGGCATTCCCGGTCCAAACGCGCCGGCCCCTTCCGAACAGCTTGTCAGCAAGGATTTTAAAGTCGGCAATGCCGTTTCCGGCTACACCTCCGGCGATATCGCAAGCGGCAAAGTAACGGCGGAACGGATTTACAACAACTTTTAATCGACTGCCATATCATCATTAAAGTTGAATAAATACATTTTTCAAAAATAGATAAAATAGAAACAGCCGTCACCATGCGGATGCCGATACGTTGTCAAACGTCTGGCAGCCCTTGGTGACGGCTGTGTTTTTGCGTACTTCAATTAGGGCGTGTCTGAAAACCCGCTTGAGGTCATCTTGCACCGCCTTTTCGCCCCCTGCTGCGTCCGTTTTGTTTGACTTACCCCCGGTAAGCCTGCACAAAACTTCCTTGCATGGGACAAAAAATCGGCACTCCCCCTCGGAGTATTCAGACACGCCCTAGTTATGCCTTTGCGTCTTAGTCATGCTCCACCTTTTAAAAATACGGACGGCACAAACTCAACCAGCCATACATCGTTTTCCGACTTGTAGAAGATATGGCCAAGCTCATGCATCGCGGCCGCTTCAATTTCCAGCAGAGCTGGCTCGCCATGTCTGGAGCCTACCTTCATTGCCAATGCCGGATCATCCGTCAAATGAACGTGCTGCCGGGTTCCCTTTTTGATGCCCAATAGCTTGATAGAGGGAACCAGATGGCGAGCCGTGCCATGATAAAGCCGCGCTGGCGGCTTCTGCTCCTTTAGCTCAACGTCCACCGATAAGGAGTGGCCCTGGTTGGCCCTGATTTTGGTACGGTCCTCGTTAAAGCTGTATCTTTTTTTGTTGTTTTCAGCCACGATCCGCTCC